>JAEHJW020006712.1_pt1 | contig 88255 bp, 108 predicted proteins | sample 9271431 | NCBI WGS metagenome assembly JAEHJW02
TCGTGGTCGGGGTCGCGGTCTGGGTCGCAGTCTGGGTCCGGGTTGTGGGCGCAGTCGGGGTCGCGGTCTGGGTCGCGGTCAGGGTCAGGGTCTGAGTCAAGTTTGCTTAGGAACCAAAAATGAATGCCGTGATGTTGCGGGAAGTATGGTCGCAGACGTGGTCGTGGTCGGAGTCCTGGTCACGGTCGGGGTCGCGGTCGGGGTCTAGGTCGTGGTCTGGATCGCAGTCAGGGTCATGGTCGATGTCATGGTCACGGTCGGGGTCGCGGTCGTGGTCGTGGTCAGGGTCGCGGTCTGCGCCATGGTCTGGGTCGTGGTCATGGTAGTAAAGTTTTCGTGGCAAATGCCCATTACAAAGAGTAAAGAATGATGTAAAATCATAACTTGACAAAATTTTTATGGAAAGTATAATTGCATCAAATTGTTGATTTTGAGTATTTAAGATGAAATTCGAAATGCATAATGCAGAAGTATATATTGACCTTCATTCTTTAGATTTAAGGGCTATCCCTGTAGATTCAGACTACACACATGTAAAAATAGGTGATGATGTACATGTAATTGACGGTTATGCATATGAATCACATGATATGTGGTATTATACCTTGCAGGAATTGGATTCAGAAACATTGGAGCAAGAAGAATATATTTCATATACTGTTTATGGAGTTATTCGTAGCAAGACTGATACATATGTACTAATTTCAAAAATCTATTATTAAAACTAAACTTGGATATTTAAATGAGCAAATTTGTAGTATCAGTAATTATGATGACATCAATTATCTTGTGTACTTACTTTTTAAGTAAGTAGTAAGTTCGTTGTCACCTACTTCTTCGTTGAATGACATTAATTTCGTCACATTCATGGCAGTAGTTATCTTATTGGAAATTTTTGTTGGAATTTTTAAAAGGAAATAAAATGATCGAATATCTAAAACAATTTTATGATGTAAAAGAAGAAAAGTATTCATACCTAGAAGAAAAGCGAAAAGCAGCCATCGAAAAAATGGGTAAAAATTGGATTCTTCATCCAGAGTATGAATTTAATCCAAAACATTCAATGTCAGGTTACAATATCAAAGGGAACAAGCAATGAGCGTAGAACAAGTAGAAATCATCATTCCATCATCTGATGCAGACAAAAAGAAGTTGAAGGATGCTATCATTGAAGCTGATGGATGTCTAATCAGGATTGATGCTGAAAAAGATCAGGTAAAAACTATCCTAGAAAATCTGGCAGAAGAATTCCAGATTGACAAGAAGACTCTACGGAAAACTTTGTCTATCTATCATAAGCAAAACAAGTCTAAAGTTGATAATGAAAAAGAGAATGTTGACCAGCTTTATGACGCATTATTTTGATAAATTATGACTTTCTATAAGTCATTGATTAAAAAGAAATAGCATCATTAAATCGCATTTAAATTGAATTTAGAAAATCATCAAGCTACTACCCTACATACCCATGCAAAAAGTTGCCATTATTCCAAAATAAAGAGTAATATAATCAATAGCTTACAAGGGTACTAAAATTGACCGACAAACTGCTTGACAAACAGTTAAATGAATAGCAGAATTTATTTCAGTATAGGAAGTAGAGTATATGGAAGATAGAGAGTGTGAGATTGTGTCGATGCATTCCGAGCTATGAAAGTGATGGAATCATGAAATTAGACGAGTTGATTATGCGACTGCGTGAGAATCAGGAAAATATGAAAGAAGCAATTGATAGGCTAGATTGCGGAGAGTTTGATAATGGGATTATGGCACATATCCGTGCGCAGCAACATAAAGATTGGAAAGATGCTGCTGATGCAATTTCTGTTTTGCAAGCTGAGGTCAAGCAGTTGAGGGAAGAAAATCTGGCATTGATTGAGTACAAGAAATTGTGGTTTGAGCAACAACAAACATTAAAGAATTAAATTTTAGTTGACAATTAATTGTAAACCTGTATAATAGATTCTGTTGATGCAGCAAACTTAACTTTGAGAAGGAAATATGTCATGACTAAGAATGTTACCATGAAAGAAATTTACGAAGCATGTGATGCTGCTGGCCGTCTGGCTGGTGATGAAGCATATAAAGGTATCATGGGTGGTTGTGGGTTTGCATGGATCAAAATTCGTGCATCTGGAAAGTTTTTCAAGTTCATTCAAGAAAATAGTCTTGGTAAGAAAAATTCTTATGAATCTGGTGCAACGATTTGGGTTTATCAATATGGACAACACGCAAATGCCAAGTACGCTTATGCTATGGCTTTTGCAGACAAACTCAATGAGTTTGGAATTGTAGCTACATATGATGGTCGATTGGACTAAATTAATTTGGGACTGTAGCTCAATTGGTTAGAGCGTCCGACTCATAATCGGGGGGTAGTCAGTTCAAATCTGACCAGTCCCACCAAAATTTTGATTGACAAAATAGAAATTAATGGTATAATTAATGAAATTGCGAAGGTGGCGGAACTGGTAGACGCACTTGCCTTAGAAGCAAGCACTGGAAACAGTATGAGAGTTCGACTCTCTCCCTTCGCACCAGAATATTGTTGGTGTAGGAAACGGTTACTTACTTATGGTGAAAATATACCGTTTCCGATTTGTTCCACAATATATATTTTTTTGGTAGTGTATGTTTCAGGTACTTATTGCTAAGAAGACTATCCTGAAACTATTTGTTCTCCAAACATTGAAAGGTATTAAAATGGCAGCATTGAATCGTAAAGCAACATCTTTATCTTTTTCTACAACTCATGAAGGTGGAGTTGCAAGGAATCAGTCAATCAACATGCAATTGGAACGAAGTGTTATGTCATGTCTTCTGTGGGAAGACTCGTTCTATGAAGATGGAATTTCTATTGCAACACGCATTGCAAATCTAGTAGAGATTGCTACTCCAAGTTTTGTAGCAGTCCTTGCATTGCGAGCAAGGAATGACATGAAAATTCGCCATGTAAGTCTGTTACTTATCCGTGAACTGATTCGCAAACAAGATTGTCGCAAGTATGCAAATATTCTTGAAGAAATTTGTACTCGTCCTGATGACATTACAGAATTCATGAAGTTGTATTGGAAAGACGGCAAAGTTCCAATTGCAAATTCAGTAAAGAAAGCATTGTCTAATGTATTCTCAAAGTTTGATGAGTATCAGCTTGCAAAATATAATCAAAACAATGAAATCAAACTTCGTGATGTAATGTTTATGGTTCATGCTAAACCTGAATCTAATATGGCGCGATACAATGCACAAGACAGGAAAGCATATAAAGATGTATCACTGACTGAGCAAGAATCGTTGTATAAAAGATTGGTTGACAATCAACTAGCTTCACCTGAAACATGGGAAAATCGTCTATCTCGTGGAGAAGACAAGAAAGAAGTGTTTGAATCATTGATGTCAGAAGATAAACTTGGAGCATTGGCATTTTTACGAAATCTTCGTAATATGTCACAAGCAAATGTAGACAAGGATATTATCTATGGCTATGCAAAAAACTTGAATGTTGACAAGATTCTACCATATCAGTTTATTACTGCTGCTAGAATCAATCCAATGTACGAAGACATGTTAGAACCATTGATGATGAAATGTATGAATGGAATTGAAAAGGTTTCAGGCAAGACACGGATTCTGATTGACGTATCTGGTTCAATGGATGACAATATTTCAGGTCGTGGAGAGACTAAGCGAATTGATGCTGCTACAGGTCTTGCTATTATTGCAAGAGAAATGTTTAATGATGTTGAAATCTTTACCTTTAGTCAAAAGGTAGTACAAGTCCAACCACGTCGAGGATTTGCATTGCGTGATGCTGTATTGAATTCACAAGCTCACTCTAGCACTATACTTGGAATGGCATTGCAACATGTAGACAGTTCTGAAATTGACCGGCTAATTGTCTTGACAGATGAACAGTCAAGTGATACAATTCATTCTCCTAAAGCAAAGAATGCTTATATGATTAATGTGGCAGCTTATAAGAATTCTGTAGCATTCGGTAAATGGAATTCAATCTCTGGTTGGTCAGAAGCAGTATTGAAGTATATCGTTTCTTTAGAAAAACTTTAATATATATATTCAATGGTGAAGTAATCAGTTACTTATTTCGTAGATAGCTAATACTGATACAATTGTTCCTTGAATGTGTTACAATGCACCCTTAGTTTAAAGGTAAAACAGCGGGCTTATACCCCGTAGCGACAGATAATCGGCTGATGTAGGTTCGAATCCTACAGGGTGTACCAGATTAAAATGTTTGACATTTTATGAATAGATGGTATAATAGATTCATTACTTGAGAAGGAACTAAATCATGAATGAATTCTTCTATATTTCCTCTGGTTCACAAAACAAGATGTATACCTTGCGCATGAAGTGCAAGATGCCAAAGTTTGACAAATTCACAAAAGAAGTTTATTATGTAGATCATAATGGCTATTGGTGCAACCTTAGCACAGATTTCAAACTGGCAGTAGAAAAGGCAAAAGAACAATCTGTATTGAATGGTATTCCGTTCGTAGAACGTTCAGAATTTGAACTGGATGAAATTACCAGAAATGAATCGACTCAATCTACAGATAATGAATATGGTAATGGATTCATTGCTGTAAATGATAATGGTGTAGCATGGGCAGAATTTGTAATCTCCAAGTTTGGCGACTACAATGATATGATCGAATTTGTCATGTCTTATCAAGGTGACATTGAATTCCTGAAATCTGTACAAGAAAACATCTGTGCTGCAAAGATTACCTTTAACATGCTTGACAGTGCAGTTAAAGCTATCAAACAGACCAACTCAGAATATATTGGGGAAGTTGGTGACAAGATTAAGGTAAACCTTGAATTGGTAAACTTTTTTGACTTTCCTAGTGCTTATGGCACATACTATATAAATAAGTTGGTTGATGAAAATGGGAATGTGTTTATCTACAAAGGTAACAAACTTCTTCGTACTGGAAGCTATGCTGCCAAAGTTAAAGGTCATGAAGACTACAAAGGCACAAAACAGACTCAAATCGAGCGCCCAAAGTTGCTTGATTAAGTAAAAGTGATATAATAGAATTATGCCTCGATAACTCAACTGGATAGAGTTTCTGTCTTCTACACAGAATGTTGCAGGTTCGAGTCCTGCTCGGGGCACCAGAATTAGTTTACAATTAGTTGTTTATTTGAGGAAATTATGGCAATTATTGATGTTCCAGTACATAATGTACAATCTACCGGGCTTGATTCAAAAGTCCAATTCAAAGTAACAGAGAATAGCACAAAACTATTCTCAATGTTGTCAACTTCTCTATACAAGGATAAAGAACGGTCTGTACTAACAGAACTTTGTTCTAATGCCATTGATGCTCATGCAATGGTTGGAAAACAGGAAACTCCAATTCGAGTTGTATTACCAATTGATTCATATCCATATGTCTCTGTTAGGGATTTCGGTCCGGGAATGTCAGAAGAACAAGTAGTAAAATTTCTGACTACATACGGAGAGTCATCTAAACAAGATTCAAATGAATTTATTGGCGGATATGGTATTGGATCAAAAAGTCCAATGGCAGTAACATCAGTCTGGAATGTGAAGTCATATTATAATGGTGTCATGACAGAATATGTCATTATGATTGAACGGAATGGAACTCCTACTCTTAGCAAACTATATTCTATTCCTACCGATGAAACTGGTCTGGAAGTAAGCATTCCTGTTGGTGGAGACTCATATCATAAATGGCAAAATTCTGCAAAGCATGTATTCTTTCCATACAAGGTAAAGCCTGAACTGATTAACCATACACTATCAACAGAATATCTTGATTATTCTGATTTTGATAAAAAAGTTGATTGTATTTTTAGGGAAAATGTCTCTGTAGATAGCAGTAATCATACCGATGTTGTAATTAATAATCGAGTATATACACTAGATACCCAAAAATGCGGCATTAAAAATTCAGGTTATATCAAATATATGTTCTTCAAGACTGGTCAATTGTCTGTATCACTGTCAAGAGAAGAACTGCAATATGACACCTATACCATCAATAAAATTGTTGAAAGGTATAATGAAGTAAAGAAACACATAAAGCGTAAGTTATTTGTGCTTAATGACAAATATCTGCAAGTAAAGGATGATGTTGATAAACTTCGTCAATTCACAATTGAAAACTATACATTTCTTAGGGCTTCTACTGTCGCATTACAAGATATAAGTATGCCTGAATTAGGTGTTTATCTATATGCAGTTAAAGGTTATGTAGGAATTGAAGTAAATGAACTTGTCTCAATTCGTATAGTTACAAACAAGAAATATACTTCTTATATCAATAGTGATAAACCTAAAGTAATTCATTATAACATTAATGAATTTTGTAATAATGATGCAATTTATATCTATGATGATGGAAAACAAAAGTTCCATAAGAAAGCTATCTTTGCAGAAATTTATGCAAAATACCATAAAAATAACAGTCTTTATTATGTTGAGGGTGACATTAGTATTCTTCCAGAGTTTATCCGTAGCAGGATTAAGACTTTATATGACTTCAAGGATTTGCATGTTCCTGTAAAAAGAGAATCATCCAAGAAGTCTGTGACACCAAAATATTATGACAAGGATATGTCACCAGTAGAGATTGATGAAGCTGACCTTAAAGAATATGTGTTCTGTGTTGAAGATGCCTTGGTTAAATATAGGGTTTCGTATGAAAACAAACTAATTGCAGATAAGATTGATATATTTAATGATGCAAAAGAATATCTGAATTATCCATTTATTCGTAATCTTATTTTTGTCAGACAGAAAGATTTTGACAAGTTAGACCAAAGTAAAGTTACAGTGGATGAATATATTGATCGTGATAAAGAAGCAATGTCAATGTTGTTGTCAGAGGACATTCATATTGTACTTTGTATCCATAATCAAATTTCCTATAATTCAGAAATTGTGGTAAAATTACTCGATAAGTTATACCACAAAGGATTTTTGAAAGCATATTCTGATAGATATAAATTGGTATTTTTTAGTAAACTGTTTTATAACAAAGAACATGTATCCAAGAAGATGTTGGATTTTAAATATGAATCAGTAAAAAATGGTATTATTGCCGAATTGCCGATAACATCGGCAATATTTAATCGTGTTATATCGGAAAAGGACATATTTGATTACGTCGATAGAGAAACTAAATTCAAACTTGAAAACAGGAAAGTTGTAAATGAATAACTATGCTACAATTGTAAATGACGATTTCATAATGGTAGTTGATACCTTAACTGGAAAGACTGTAAAGATTCATGCAGATGATGAAAGCAATTTTGAATATGCACTGAATCTTATTCGTAATCATGAATATAATCTGGTATTTGACATTGTTACACCAGAGTCAGAAGCAGTAGATGTCGCAGAATACTTTGATGAACTTGAATATTCATACGGGACATGGAAGATTGATGTAAATGGTAAAAAGTATGATGTTCACCATTCTCTTAGCGAACATCTTACAAAAATGCATGATCTTGAAATGGACTTGGAACCTATCAAGGAATTTATCAAGAATCTGTATAACAATCCATCAAAGACTTCTATTGATGAACTGTTTCTATTCATTGAAGCATCTGGTCTACCAATTACAGAAGATGGACATTTCATTGCCTATAAGATTGTAGGACATGACTATAAAGACCTGTATAGCAATACGTTCGATAACAGTATTGGTGCCACACCAGAAATGGAACGATTTGAAGTTGATGATGTTCGTGATAATCTATGCTCAACAGGTCTTCACTTCTGTTCAAAGACATACCTTCCTCATTATGGTTCGTCAAATGGAAATGATCGGTGTATGCTTGTTAAAATCAATCCTGCTGATGTAGTATCAATTCCATCAGACTATAACAATGCCAAAGGCCGTACATGTCGATATGAAGTGGTTGGTGAAATTGAAGGTGATTGGCGCAAGACACTTGAACTTGACTATACTGATCGTCCAGTAGTATCTTCTGACGGTTCATATTATGGTGGCGATGATCCAGATGATGAAGATGATGAATACTATGATAGCGACTTTTATCCGTCTGAAGATTATTAAACAAAGGAATAATGATGAAAAATAAGCAAAAACTATGGCGTAAGATGGCCGTAAAAGGGAAAGGTAGGATGTTGCGGAATGCTTTACATGGTATCAATCATCCTGCTACCAGTACACCATTCATTGAATCGCTTATCAATCGTTCAGTGGACAAGACACTATTCGAGAAGTATAATATATTAACTCCTAAGGAATCCTTAGTAGTTCAAGAAGAAGAAGCAATCACTGTTAAAGAATCTTTAACAGTTCAAGAAGAAGCAATCACTAACATTGACTCAGAGGTAACAGACGTTGAAATTATCTAAACTAACATTGGATGTTCTTAAACATTCAACCATGATTAACAACAATATTGTCATTAAAGCAGGTTCAAAGATTTCTACGGTATCTGCTGCAAAGAACATCTTTATGGAATATGAATGTCCAGAAAAGTTTGACAAGAATATGTCCCTATACTCACTTCAAGGTCTTCTAGGCGTAGTATCAGCCTTTACTGATCCAGAAGTAGAGTTGCATGATAAGTTCTGTACGATTTCATCAGGTAAATACAAAACAAAATGGCTTTATTCTGATGAAAACCTTCTGGTCTGGCCTAAAAAGTCGCCAGTTCTAGGCGATGTCCATGCAAGACTTAATATCACTCTTGATATTCTGTCAAAAGTGCAGAAAATGGCTAACCTTATCAGCGCATCTGACTTGGCTATCATTTCTGATGGAAAAGACATCAAGCTTAAAGTGTTTGACAAGGCGAATCCATCTACCAATGACTTTATCATTGATCTTGATGTCCAGTCATCAGAAGAATTTACCATCTATTTCAAGGTAGAAAACATGAAGCTATTCCCTGCTGATTATGCACTAGAAGTATCTGCCAGTGCATCAAAGTGGTCTACTACTGTTGACGGCAATAAGATGACGTTCTTTATTGCCATTGAAGCCGATTCAGTTCTATAATTGGTCTATAATCATGTATAATGTTTGGAATGAGAAGTATAGGCCAAAGACATTTGATGAACTTGTATTACCTGAACGGATCAAGGCACCATTATTTGCCATTGCAGAGTCGGGTAATATTCCTACCATGCTATTTCATGGTAGTCCGGGTCTAGGTAAAACTACAGCAGCGTATGTCATTGCAAAACATATTGATGCAGAAGTATTGTTTATCAATGCTTCAATGGAAGGGAATATTGACACTATCAGGACAAAGGTATTACAATTTGCTTCAAGTGTGTCAATGACAGGATCAAAAAAGATTACCATTCTTGATGAGTGTGATAGAATGTCTGCTGCAAGTCAAGATTCCCTAAAATCATTTATTGAAGAATATTCTGCAAACAACACGATTATATTTACATCAAATCATACTGGCAGAATCATTGATGCTCTAAAGTCAAGATGTAAGTCATTTGACTTTAATCCACTCTCATTTGAGAAGCAAGAAGTTGTCAAGATGTTCTTGAAGCGTGTATTTTCTATCCTAAAGACTGAAAATGTAGAGTTTGATCAGAAAATTGTTGCAGAGTTTGTAATTCAGAGATTTCCTGACCTAAGATCAATTGTGAATGAATTGCAGTCAATGTCAGTATCAGGTAAGATTGACGTATCTTTACTGTCCGTCATTACAGATGAATCATTTACAGACTTGATTGGATTACTAAAGGCAAAGAAGTTTACCAGCATCAGGAAGTGGGTTACAGACCACTCAAATGTAGAACAGGATCATATTTTTGACATGCTCTATAAAAAGTCTGTAGACTATATTAATCCATCATCATTGCCTGAACTGATTCTATTGATTGGTGAATATTCATACAAGTCTTCATTTGTTCCTAACAAGGAAATTAACCTGACAGCATTCTTTACATCGGTGATAATGAATCAGTCTATTACATGGAAGTAAGCCATGAGTCCATTTGATGCATTGAAAGCTATCAATAGTAAATCTCCTGTAACAGATGAAGTAAAGGCATCATATAATTCATGGATAGTGTTACATGCTTTATCTAATACAATGGATACTACTTTATATGCTGCTGCTGTATATGAATATCATATTCCAGAATCCATGCAATTTGACTTTTTATATCATGCTATCCCAAAAGGAAAAAGATATGGAAAATGGAATAAATTAGCAGATGATGATAAGCTGATAAATAATTTATGTGAATTATATTCATGCAATCGCAATGTAGCAAAGCAATACTTGTCATTTTTAAGTGATGAAGAAAAACAACAAATAATTGACCTGAAAGGTAGCCTAAATGGAAAACAATAACGATATTAACCTAGGAATTGAAGTAGACATTTCATCCCCTGAAAATTTCCTATTAATCAAAGAAAGTCTGACTAGAATGGGTATTCCATCTAGGAAAGACAAAACTCTATATCAATCTGCGCATATCTTGCATAAACGTGGTAAGTATTATATCATGCATTTTAAGGAACTATTTGTCCTTGATGGCAGAGAAAACAATATTTCAGAAGAAGATATTCAGCGTAGAAACCTGATTGCAAGTCTGCTACAAGATTGGGGTCTGCTAAAAGTAAAGAATGTAACTGTCCTAGAAAACAAGGCACCATTACATAAGATTCGAGTTTTATCATATCGTGATAAAGAAGAATGGGATTTAAGCCCGAAATATAAAATTGGTACAAGACACTAAGAAAGGAATCATAATGTCAAACGATTATAATATCAATCTATCAGAAGTTGAACTAGGGACAGTCCTTTTAGGTCTAGGAGAATTGCCTGCAAAGACTTCATATGATCTAATCAACAAGATCAGAAATGTTGTAACAGACAAAAATGCAGTAGAAGAAGTCACCAGTGAAGTAAAGCAATTGCTTACAGAATGAACTTTGAATCTGGACTAGAAACATATCCTATTAATAAAATAGGGCATTGGAAGTTCAAAGTATCGTCAATTGGAGAAAATACATTAGTTATGTTGGCTAATGGCAAGCTAATGTATTTCAGCATAAAATACTTTGGGTCAAAAGTTGAAGCACATAATTGGTTAATTTATATGACTGGTAGACAGGATGATAGCGAATAATGGTAAAGATTATACAATTCTTGGCAGGACAAAAGTAGAAAATCAAGACTACTTTATCTGCAAATCATCAATTTATCTTAATGATGATTATATAGCATATATTTTGAAGTCAATATATCAATTTCCTAAAGATCAATGGGAACTAGGAGAATTCCTAGAACGAGAAGAAATTGATGCAAAAATAGAAGCAAATCAAGAACAGCAAGAACAGATTCAAGAAAATACAACAGACGAGGTATAATTATGATTGTAGGCTTACATGGTAAAGCCGGGGTGGGTAAGGATACTCTATTTCAGAACTATCCTTCATCTAAAAGAGTAGCATTTGCTGATCCTATCAGGGACATGATTGCAGCAGGGTTTGATATTCCATTTGCTGATATGTTAGATCAACAAAAGAAAAATGCTCCTGATTATTTCATGGGAAATAGTCTAAGACATATGATGCAGACTCTTGGTACAGAATGGGGAAGACATCTTATCCATCAGAATATCTGGTTGGAAGTAGCAAGAAAAAAGATTGTATCTTATGATTCAGATGATACTACAGTGTTTGTTACTGATGTAAGGTTCGACAATGAAGCATATTTGATCCATGACCTAGGTGGTGTTATAATTGAGATTATTAGACCTGATACAAATATACTCGATGAACATACTCAAGTACATAGATCAGAGACAGGTCTATCAGGCGAGTTGATTGACTTCCATGTTGTAAATGAAGGAACAATTGATGAACTGGTCAATCGAGTCAAAAGATACCTAGCAAAACACTATTAAGGATTCTTGTTGGATAACACATTTTATACTTATTGCACAGCTTATGGAAACACTCTATTATATCGTGGATATGAAAATGGTGAACAGGTTGTAAAAAAAGAGTCATATAGTCCATATCTATTTGTTGAGGGTGATGGAGAATATAAAAGCTTCTATGGAAACAAACCTTTAGCAAAGAAAAAGTTTGACAAGATTAAAGACGCAAAAGACTTTATTAACAAGTATTCAGATGTTCATGGATTTGAAGTTCATGGATATGACAAGTTTCATTATCAGTTTCTTGCACATAAGTTCAAGCATGAATTGAATCCAGATCAGTCAAATATCAGGTACATGATTTATGACATTGAGGTTATCTCTGATAACGGGTTCCCTGATATTGAACAGGCAAATGAACCTGTTGTATTGATTTCAGTCTATAACTCAGTTAACAATGAATTGGTTGTATTTGGTCTTAAAGATCATGTTCCTAAGACAGATCAGTACACATATTATAAGCTAAAAGATGAAAATAGTCTTCTGAGAGCATTTATAGCATATCAGAACAGGTATACATTTGATTTCTGGTCTGGATGGAATATTGACCTGTTTGATACAATCTATATGCTTAATCGGATCAACAAGATTCTAGGCGAAGACTACATAAAACAGTTGTCACCATTTGGCGTAGCATATCAAAAAAATGTTGAATATAGGGGAAAAGATGTTAAAAGCTATGAGATTTGTGGTATTATCAGTCTGGATTATCTACAGTTATATAAAAAGTTTACCTATACTGGTCAACCAGAATATTCGCTTGGTTACATATCAGGTATCGAACTTAACAAAAAGAAAGTAGAGTTGTCTGGTATATCATTCAGGGACAACTATGAGAATCATACCGACGATTTTATCTATTATAATGCAATAGATACTTTACTTGTCAAGGAACTAGATGACAAGATGAAGCTGTTTGAATTGATCTTTATTATTGGATACCTGATGAAATGCAACATTTCTGATGTATTCAAGACAGTTGCGCCTTGGGAATGCTTTATCCATAGTGTTCTATTAGAGGATAATATCATATTTCCTCCAAGGCATAGTAACATCAGCGAAGAATACGTTGGTGGGTTTGTGCAGGATATTGAACCTTCATCATATACATGGATGATGACATTTGACTTTTCAAGTCTGTACCCATCAATTATCAGACAATGGAACATTTCGCCAGAGACATATAGAGGGATTGGTAAGTATACTGAACCTTTACAATGGTTAGAGAATCAGTCATTGATTGAACCATCTAAAGGATGTTCTATCGCCGCAAATGGAGCACAATTTAGCATTGGTAAAATAGGTATCTTGCCTAAAGTTCTAAAATTCTGTATGGATGGTAGAAAAGTTTCCAAGAAGAAAATGCTTGAAAAGAAGTCTGAATTGCAGAAGTCTTCAAACAAAGTTTCTCTTGAGAAAGAAATTTCATCACTGAATAACAGACAGATGGCATTGAAGTATCTGGCAAATTCATTATATGGATGTCTAGGAACAGCAGGATTTATATTCTATGATAAGTCAGTTGCAGAAGCAGTCACAACAACCGGACAATATGCCATTCAATACATGTCAGGTAAAATTGACAGATACCTAAAGGAAAAGTATGATCCAGATGTAAATTATATCCCATACAATGATACCGATTCATCATTTGTTGATTGTGCTTTGGTAGTTGAAAGGCATTGTGTCAATATGACAAATGATGAGATTGTGGATTTTCTTGACAAGTATGCAGAATCTACTATCCAGCCTATCATAAACAGTTCTATGGATACAATTTATGATAACATGAATGGATTTGAGAAGATTTTAGGATGTAAGAGAGAAGCTATATCATCTAAGTCAATCTTCATGGCAAAAAAGAGATATGCCATGTATGTGCATGATTCAGAGAGTGTAAAGTATGATCCTCCTACTATTAAAATTACTGGCATTGAAATTGTAAGGTCTAGTACACCAGCATTTGTCAGAAAACACTTGAATGTCATTCTTGAACGTGTATTTACTACAAATGAGAGAGATATTCAAAAATATGTCAAGAAAATCAAGACAGACTTTCTAAATTCAAAAATTTCTGACATTGCATTCCCTAGAGGTGTAAGTGATATTGACAAGTATAAGGATAAGGATGGATATAAGTCTGGATGTCCTATTCATGTCAGGTCTGCAATTGTATATAACAAGCTGATTAAAGGGGATAAAACTGCAATACCTATTTCAAATGGAGATAAGATAAGATTCATCTATTTGAAATCACCTAATCCTGTAGGGGAAAATGTAATAGGGTTTCTACCAGCAGATGAAAAATCTATATTAAAGATTGGACAATATATTGATTATGAGTTACAATGGGAAAAGTCGTTCATTGAGCCACTAAAAAAACTTTTAGTTCCCTTGAAATGGGAACATGAACCAACCGCAAGACTTAACTTTGGAGATTAAAATGAGTAGTATTGTAACATATTCTGGACAAATGTTTGATTATAAAAATCCTGATTCATGGAATCTATGGCCGGATGATGTGTTTGTTCCACTAAGCAGAATGCCTAGATTTAGTGGTGCAACTTCTGAGCCATACTCTGTTTTACAACATTCTATTTTCGTTACTTGTATTGTAGAACATATTATGCTGCCTTTAAAAAATTTTGTAGGACTTGGTTACATGTACAAACTGTCAAAGGCTGCATTGTTGCATGATGCATCAGAAGCATTTATGTGTGACATTCCTACTCCACTAAAGAATCTTCTTCCAGATTACAAAGAGATTGAAAATATTGTGCAGGAATCTCTTTATAATAAATTTTGTCTAAGCAATAAATTCATTGCCACCAATAAAGAAATTATAAAAGTTGCAGATAACTATGCATATCATATTGAAAAGTCAATTCTATTTGAGCATATGAACATAGAAGAAGCAAAACAATATCTTGACTTAATGATAGGTAAAGACAAATATGACGAAATGATTTCTCTTTTCATTGAAATTAATACAAAGTGTAAAGACGCTTCATCAGAAGTTTTCTATGCAAACAACCTATTAAACTGGTATGACAAGGAAATCTAATTATGCAAATTGATTTTATACAACCAATTAGTATCATACCAGTGGCAAGGTATGATGCAGAAATTTTAAATTATAGTTTAATTTTTGTTCTTATCCAAGAAGATGAAAATGGAGAAAGATATAACACATATCTTGACACAAAAGTTTTATGTGATACATTGGATGAATTGATTGAACAATTGCTACAATCTATTGATGGATTGACAGTTTTGTATCCTGAATCTGTATCAACAAAGCTGATATACAGTAAAGATGAAGATACAGTGGAAGTCGTTGATCTTCAAGAGTATACCAAAAAGTATAAAGAAAAAATGCAGCAGCTTCTAATGATGGAAGCAAATGTTCCATTAATTTTACAAGAAAGTATTCACTAATGTCAAACAAGTTGTTACAGGCAATGTTAGATGCAGGCACACTTAAATCCAGTACAATCACTGAATCTAATGTATTTGCAAGCGATGAAGTAATCCCTACAGGGCTGTTAATTGTAAATATCGCCATGACTGGAAGTTTAAAAGGCGGATTATCATCTGGATTAACTGTATTTGCTGGCGCATCAGCAACATTCAAGTCTATGCTAGGTCTATTATGTGTTAAAGCATACATGAAGAAACATTCTGATGCTGTCTGTCTGTTCTATGATTGTGAATTTGGTGTAAAACCTGCTTATCTTGAGAGCATTGGCATTGATTCGTCAAGAGTCGTACATATTCCATTTACTACTCTTGAAGGGTTCAGGGCAGATATTGTCCAAAGACTTGATGCTATTAATCGCGGTGATAAGGTAATCATCTTTATTGATAGTATTGGAAACTCTGCATCTAAAAAGGAATCAGAAGATGCCATGAACAATAAAGATGCTGCTGACATGACTAGAGCAAAAACTCTTGCTAGTATTGGCAGACTCATTACACCGCACTTAAGGATTAAAGACATCCCATGTATCGCTATCAATCATGTATATGATACAATCGACTTTATTTCAAAGAGTGTAATGAAAGGTGGAACTGGATTCTTCTATGCTGCTGATAATGTTTTCTTTACATCAAAGGCACAAGATAAAGACGGCACAGAACGAGTTGGAAGTTATTTTACACTTCTAGCAGAAAAGTCTAGGTTTGTAAAGGAAAAGTCAAAATTCAAATTTAATGCCAATTATTCAACTGGTATCAGTAAATTCTCAGGCTTATTTGATCTAGCAGTATCAGCAGGAATCATAACTTCTCCATCAAAAGGATGGTATAGCAGAGTAATTGATGGTGTAGTAGAGGATAAAAAATGGCGACAGGACGATACAAACACCAAGGAATTTTGGGCTGATGTTCTAAAGAATCCAGAATTTGAGAAATATATCAATGACACTTACAGAATTGGTAACACAGTTCTTATTTCAGAGGAAGAATAAAATGGACGAAAGAAAGATTTACAATGTACTACTAGAAGCTACCAATGGGTTTCAGCATATTGGCATTGTTGATGGAAAATATAAAGGATACAAGTTTTACTTTGATGCAGTAAGCTTCGCAGATGAAGAAAATGAAGATGGTAGCATCAATGTAAACTTTAACTATACCTTTGTTGATCCAGTAGACTATGACAAGAATGATCCAGAACTAGTAGAATTGTTAAAAACAGTATTTGATGATATTCTAAGAATGTCCATTTTACATGCAGAACATCAGGTAGCATATTATGGTGGAACTGGTGAAGATATCATGATGGTGGATGAAAATGCACAAATTTGACAGTAAACAGGCCAGAGGTTACTATAGAAAAGATAACTTGGAACTAGGAAAGTTTACTATTGATGTCAGACCAACAGACACTTATGAACAGTTGATTGATTATGTAAAATCAGAGTTAAGAAACGGGTTAAAGAAAGATTCGGCAGTTTTAATTGTAGTGTAAAGGATTAGAAGTGGCTATTAGATATGATATAGATTCTCAGTCAATAACTATGAATAAGCTTGGTGATTGGGTGTCTTATGAAGATTATGCAGAAGAAGTTGCTATATTAAAGAAAATGTTGATTGATAAAGAAACAAGAATATCTAAATTTGAAGAAACTGTATTAAAATTGGCACATACTTTATATCAACAATCTCCACAATACATTAACTTTACACTCAAAGTAGATAAAGAACTTGTTAAGGATTTAGATGTCTAGTATTGAAACAGTAATTTTATCACAATTAGTATCAAATGAACAATATCTAAGAAATGTAAGTCCGCACCTTAAATCAGAATATTTTGAAGACAAACTAGAACGAAAAATCCATGAGATTATCATGGATTTCTTTTCTAAGTACAATAAATCTCCGACCAAAAGAATTATTGAACTAGCTGTAAGAGAACAGAAATCTCTTAATCAGACAGATTATGACTCTATCATTGCTACTATTCATGGGCTTGATGATGAAGCAAATGAAGATTATGACTGGTTGATGAACTCTACCGAGAAATTTTGTAAGGATAGATCAATCTACCTTGCATTAGTTCAGGCAATCAACATTGCAGAAGGAAATGATAAAGAGTTAAAGCCTGATGCTATTCCAGACATTTTGTCAAAGGCGTTAGCGGTATCTTTTGATACTACTGTGGGACATGACTATTTTGGAAATCATGATGACAGATATGACTATTATCATGCTGTTGAGAGTAGGATTCCATTTAGCCTAGATATTCTTAATCAGGTTACTAATGGCGGAATGCCTAAAAAGACACTTAACCTATTTGTTGCTGGCTGTGTAACTCCTGATACTAAGGTATATGTAAGAATGTGGACTAATGTATATGGGAGAAATGCATACGCCGATCAGTTAGTCGAGATAAAAGATTTACAAGAAAAAATAAAAAATAAGATAACATTTGATAAAATTGAAGTTCTTTCTCCTGATGGATGGGTAGAGGTGACTAATTATGTTGAAAAAGGAAAGTACATTCCATATACTTTCACACTTGAAAATGGTATGTATGTAACATGTAATGAAGTACATTTATTTGAAACTAGATTAGGATGGCTTGATGCTAAAAAATTGTGGATTTTTAATCAAGTATTTAAGATAGAATTATTAACAGAATTTGGGTGGAGTTATATAAAATCAATTGAAGTTGGAAAAGAAGAAGTTGATATTGTAGATATTACAGTAGATCATCCTAACCACAGATATTATACTAATGGAATATCAAGCCATAATACAGGTGTAGGAAAAAGTCTTACAATGTGCGACCATTCTGCATATCTTATCAAACAAGGATATAAGGTATTATATGTTACTATGGAAATGGCAGAAGAACGTATTGCAGAGAGAATTGACTGTAATCTGTTTGATATGGAAATCAAGAATCTATTCAAGATGGACAAAGACTCTTATAATTCAAAGATTTCTAACCTTAAAGAACGATATAAGGGAAATCTGGTTATTAAAGAATATCCTACAGGACAGGCAAACGTAGGTCATTTCAGAGTTCTGCTAGACGAATTAAAGCTTAAAAGAAACTTTATTCCAGATGTCGTATTTATTGACTATCTTTCAATCTGTTCAAGTCAAAGATTAAAAGGTGGTGGAAATGTTAACTCATATACATACATTAAGGCAATTTCAGAAGAATTAAGAGGGTTAGCCGTAGAACATGATGTTGCGCTGGTGTCAGCAGTTCAGTTTAATCGTGATGGCAATAAAAATTCTGATTCAGAACTAACAGACATTTCAGAGTCATTCGGGATTGCTATGACAGCAGACTTCATGGTTGGAATGATTAGAACAGAAGAACTAGATGAACTTAAGCAGATCATGTTTAAGCAATTGAAATCAAGATATGGTGATGTAAACTATTATAAGCGATTTGTAGTAGGTGTTGAATTATCAAAGTTTAAGTTACATGATGTAGAAGGATTTTCTAATGACACTCCAATGTTTGACAAATCGCAGCAGATAAAGCAGGATAGAGCAGATATTGACTTTGATGGTTGAATCTGATAAAATCAATGAAAGGAAATAAAATGAAAATTAGAGTATATTCTGACATACATCTTGATTCAAAGTTGCATAGAACAGGTCAATTCTGGTATCCAAAAGAACTAGAAAATGACAATGAAACTGTGCTTGTTCTAGCAGGTGATATTGCATCCGGGCTAGTAGCATTCGAGAAATTTGAATATCGCATGAATGATGGCACTATTATTAATATCAATGAACCGTGGATTGTTACTATGTCAAGACGATTCAAGGATGTTATTGTGGTGTTAGGAAATCATGATAACTGGTATCAATTTGATCTTATGTATGATGCAGAAGAAATAAAGAATGTTGTCAAAAATTTAGGACTGCTAAATGTACATGTTCTTGAAAAAGATTCTGTCATGATTGATGGTATCTGTTTCATTGGAACAACTATGTGGACCAATATTACTGATCCTGTTTCTGCTATGCCAGCAACAATTAACAGGACTATGACCTATGATGGTCATATTAAAGTTGGTAGAAATGAATTAGCGTCATGCTGGAATGATGTTCATAAAAGGTGCTATGACTTCCTTGAAACTGAGTTGAAAAGATGCTATGATAATGGAATTCCTGCAATTGTAGTTACGCATCATGTTCCAAGCGAAACTTTACTTAATACGAAGTATGCTGGATTTAAGTCTAATCAATACTTTTTTACATCAGCAGAAAAACTTATGGATGAATATGGTCCTTTAATGTGGTTCTACGGACATACCCATTATCCTAATAGTAAAATGATATTTGATACTCTATGCATAAACAATGCAGTAGGATACTTTTCTGAAACCACTAATTACAATGATGCTGTCATTGATCTAAGTCTATAAATGTCATATGTACAAGAAGAATATCTTAGAAAGGCTTCGTATCTACTAAAGAATTTTAGGTATACTGGAAATCATGTATATAGATTTTCATGTCCATTCTGTGCATTGCCAACAGAAAAATCTTCTAGGTCAAAATCATACGCATTCTCAAAAAACAATGAGTTGATTATATGGTGTCATAAGTGTAATCATAGTTATAGAAAGCTTGGTAGATTTCTTAAAGAAATTGACCATGATCTATATAAGCAGTTCATATTCGATGAATTCAAATTCAAGAATCAGAAGATAGACTATGAAACAGTAGCGCCATCATTTGATGCATTATCATATATTCCAGATGTCCTAGATTCTCTCGATTATGTATGGGAATTGCCAGAGGATCATATTGCAATAAGATTTGCACTATCTAGGAAATTGCCTACATGGTTTGATTTTAGATATGTTGAAAACTTTTATGAGTGGTGTTCAGGATTCACTGATAAATTCTCTAAAATAACCGACATGGAACATGACAGACTTGTTATTCCATTTAGGGATTCTGACGGTAGATTTATAGGATTCACTGCCAGAGCATTCAAAGATCATCCTATCAAGTATATCAGATATTTTCTTGATAAGAATGTCAAGCAAAAATTCTTTGGCTTAGATAGACTGGATACGACCAATCAAATATATGTGTTAGAGGGCGAAATTGACTCATTAATGATACCTAATGCTGTGGCTGTATCTAATGCACACTTGATGTCATATTTTAACCGTGATGCAATCTATATTCCTGATAGGGATGTTAGAAATTCTCATATCATGAAAGGAGTAAAGACAATGATTGACACTGGACTTAAAGTGTGTCTTCTTCCAGACAATCATCTAGGAAAAGACCTGAATGAAATGATTATTAATGGCATGACAGAAGATAGCATCATTGATCTAATCAATTCAAACACATTTCAAGGATTATCAGCAATCCTTAAATACAATCAATGGAGACAGATTTGAACATAGCAGATACAATCAATTCGACCTTTGAGGTGCTTGGAAGTTTGGCAATCCTGAATAATTGTGTTATGCTATATCAGCATAAAGAAGTAAAAGGACTATCTCTAAAGTCAGTAAGCTTCTTCTATGCATGGTCAATGTTTAATCTATACTATTTCCATAGCCTGAATCAACCAATATCTACTTATGCTGCAATCAGTATGTTTTTAGCAGATTCTATCTGGATGGCGATGGCAATTTACTATAGATTTTTCATGGAAAACGGAAGAACTTGTAAGTCATTGATTAAAAAGAAATAGCATCATTAAATCGCATTTAAATTGATGTCTAAATTTAATCAATGTAGGGTAGTAGCTTGGCATGTAAATAGTTGCCATTATTCGTAAATAAAGATTAGTATAATCAATAACTTACAAGGGTACTAAAATTGAGCGACAAACAACATTTTAACAGGAAATAAAAGAAAGAGAAAATGATTAAATTAGAAAATAGAAATGGATATTCTGTACTGGATCATGGTCATGTTGCTCTAGTAGAAAGTATGGGCAATGATTTATCAATTGTACGAAATGCAAGGGTATCTTATGATGCTGAATGGCGAACTGGTGAAGATTCCGGCAAAGATGAAAAGCTTATCAAGTATCTTGTAAAGAATAACCATACTAGCCCATTTGAATGTGTACAATTCACATTTGATATTAAATGTCCTATCTTTGTTGCAAGACAACTACTTCGTCATAGAACTTTATCTGCAAATGAGATAAGCGCAAGATATGCAGAACTTCCAGAAGAATTCTATATTCCTGACCTTCAACAAATGGGAGTTCAACATTCCGACAATAAACAAATGCGTGATGCAGATATTATTCTTCCAGAAGATGTAGCCAATAATATCAGGGATGAAATGACAAAACAAAATAAAGAAGCATTTAATCTATATCATTCAATGATTGAACGAGGTCTTGCAAGAGAATTGGCAAGAACTGTTCTGCCCGTAGGAACATATACTCACTTGTTTTTTACAATGAACTTGCATAACTTAATGCATTTTATTAAGCTTAGAAGCAATTCTCATGCGCAATATGAAATCAGAGTGTATTCTGATGCAATTCTAGAAATAATTAAATCCGTTGTTCCAGTATCAGTAGCAGCTTTTGAAGAATACAAACTAAACTCAAATTAAAGGACAAACAAATGACAACAAATACCAATGAACCAATTGATCCTAGTTCTTCTTATAAGGATCATCTAATTTCTGCCGGATATTCAATAAATGTTGGTGATTTAACAGAAGAACAACTAATTTCTGGCACAAAATATATTATTGACACTGTTCAGCTAAAAAATAATACCGACAATGGATATGTATATTCATCCTACACAAATACAGGGTATAAACCAGAATCATTGAATGATAAGTATAACAAGTTTGTGGCGTCAAGACTTAAAAATCCACATGATATTGTGGCAGACATTACACCAGCAGGAGCAAATCTACTACATCTTGCAATGGGCATTGCAGGAGAATCGGGAGAAATTGTAGATGCTATCAAGAAGCATGTTATCTATGGAAAACCATTGGATGTTAATAATGTCATTGAAGAACTTGGCGACATTCTATTCTATATTACTGCTCTATGTGAACAGGTTGATACTGATATTGATATGGTAAGAGAACTAAATATTAGTAAGCTGGAAAAGCGATATTCTTCTGGATCATATTCAAATACAGAAGCCCAACAAAGAGCAGATAAAACATAAAAGGTAATAAACTTGGAAGACTCCGATTTTCAATATACTAATAACGATACAACAAAAGAAAGTCGAAAAAGAACAAAAAGAAAATCTTCTACACAAACAACTAATAAATTTGATAATCTATCATTAATTGACTTTAAGCCATTAACTACAGCGCAGTCAATGATGGTAGATTCTTATAATGAAGGTATGAATGTAATAGCAGATGGCTATGCTGGTGTAGGAAAGACTTATGTTGCTACATATCTAGGTCTAAAAGATTTATTCGAGGGAAACATTGAGAAGATTATTTTTGTAAGATCAGCAGTAAGCATCAGAAGTCAGGGATTTTTACCCGGATCACAAGCAGAAAAAGAAGCAGTCTATACTACACCATTTAAGTCTATTGTAGACTCTCTACTTAAAAATGGTACAGCATGGGAAGTTCTATCCAAAAAGGGATATATTGAGTTTATGACAACTACATATATACGGGGAATTTCGTGCGATAAGTCATTGATTATTATAGAGGAATTTCAGAACATGGATGCATCTGAAATTGAATCTGTCCTAACAAGAGTGGGTAAAGATTCCAAGGTTATTATCTGTGGCGATGCAAGGCAGAATGATCTAAATAGAAAACGTGAACAATCATGCCATGAATGGTTGCTTACTATTGCAAGAAAAATGCCAGACTGGTTTGATGTTATTACATTTTATCCTAGTGACATTGTAAGATCAGAGTTTTGCAAACAATTAATCATAACCATAGCAGAGACACCATGACATTAAAACATGTAGTGCTATATTCTGGTGGTCATTCATCTGGATTAGTAGCAATTGAAGTTGTAAGAAAGTTTGGAAAAGAAAATGTGATTCTACTAAATCACGATATTTCTGATTTAGTAGAAGATCAAGATATTAAAAGATTTAAGAATGAATTATCAGAATACCTTGAAGTTCCTATAACTTATGCAAATCATCCTGATAAAAATGCTAATCAATTTACTGTATGTATAGACAGTAAAGCATTCAAAGGATTAAATAATCATGTTCTTTGTACTACAAGACTAAAAACAGAACCATTTACAAAATGGCTATCAGAGAACTTTAGTGATAAAAATTGTATACTATATTATGGGTTTGACAAGAATGAAATGCATAGAGTACAAAGAAGGTCAAGTATTTTATCAGAAATGGGATATAAGTCTGATTATCCATTAGCACTATGGAATGATCTAACTATAAAAAGCACAGAAGATATTGGAATATCAAGACCTTTATCATACAGTTCATTCAAACATGCAAATTGTATAGGATGTTTGAAAGCAGGTATGCAGCATTGGTATGTTGTATATTGTAACAGACCTGATATATTTAAATTGGCTAAAAATGCGGAAGAAGTTATTGGCTATGCAATTCATAAGAATGGTAATGGTGAACCAGAATATCTTGCAGAAATAGAAGAAAAATTCAACATAATGAAATATCTAAATATTCCTGCAACAGAAAATATCAGTTCAAAATTATTTTGGACACAGACATCTAAAATTTTACTAAACATGGAAGATGACAGACTGTTTCCATGTGAATGTTCTTATTAAAGCATAACAAATGACCACAATTTACTCATTCAAAGAATTTATCGGCAATCTCGTTGTAGAAAATCTACATCCAGAAATCAAAGAACTTGTTACAGGAAGAATAAAAAATAAAGCTGCTAAAATTGCTGCAAAGATCAGAGAATTAGTTTCTAGGGGTGAAAAGACTGGTATTGAAGGAAACATGCCGAAAGGTTCATCAAGGGCATACATGAAACATGCTGAACCAGAAAAAGTAATGATTGATGGAAAAGAACATGAAATTCCAGTAGGAACAAAGGTTGCAATCAGGTCACGACTTGATTCGGTAAGAGATACAAGTCTGCCATCATTGGGTGAAATGCAGAATGAAGCAGAAAATGGTGATGTCTATGTAAATAGAGCATACAGAACTCTTAGAGAAGATAGCGAAAATCCGGGTCACTATGAAACTAATGAGGAAGGTATATTCCCGCCATTGCTACATCATGATTATGAAAATCATAGATATTCAGTTGTAGGACATGCTAAGTCTATTAATAAGAAACGATTTAGAGAATTGACTAGAAATGAACAATTCCCTAAAGGAATTTCTCATGAAGATTTCATGGATGCACTTACAAGAGCACATGATGAAGATAATGGTAGACATAGACAATACTCTAAAGAACGTGAAGCTGAACTTGATAAAATTAGTCAACATCCAAAAGTAGCAAGTTTCATAAATCATCAAAGAGATTTTGGTTCAAGTCCATCAGATTATTATAACATCGGAAATCTTGGTGAATGGCATAATCCATCTACAGGAAAAGATGAATTGGTTGCAAGGGATCACGGATTTAGTTCAAGGGTAGCAGATGCTTATAGACGTGCAAGACATGCACTTGGAGTTTGGTAGATAAGTTTATTGACATAATAAATTTTATGTGATATGATGTATTAACTTTGGAGGTTGTATGAACACTTATGATGATGAATATACACCAATTTACTATACAATCAACCTTAATGATATTACTCCATATCATCTTATAAAATTAGATGAAGTCGATTATATTTCAATCCCAAATTCTGATTATGGGTTTGGTGATATTGTATGCACCAATATCGGATATGAATTCTTTGAAATTCCTGAATTTGGTGGAGAGAGTCGGTTAACATTGTCTGTATTGTTTGGTCAAGAAGAAGATTTCTTGAAAACAATCAAATCATATACTTGATTTAGATTTATCATGACATTTAGTACAATCCTTACATTGGCAGTAGTGGCAATCCTAGTAAATGTTACTACTGTCCAATATCCGTTTTCCTTATTCAATTCACTTGAAATTTTATTTTGGCTAGTTATTCTAGCAGTAATTTTGTTTCTGGATGAAATTTGACTTGACTTCTATAGAATTTCTGATACAATAGCATCTGTTGGACAACTACTTGAAGGAATATATCATGAGCGCAGTTCTTGAAAAGATCAAAAAACTTATCAAACTGGCAACAAATTCTGGTGCTACAGAAGGTGAACGTGACAATGCTATGCGTATGGCACATAACCTGTTGGCAAAGCATAATCTGACAGAAGAAGACTTGTCAGATGAAGAACTGCGCCAGATCATCGAACTAAAGTCATCCTATATCATCAACAAGTGGGTTCGTATCCTTGGTAACAGCATTGCAAAGTTGTATTTCTGCAAGTATTATTATAGCAATGACTCTATTAAGAAAGCACACAATTTCATTGGCAAGACATCAAATGCTACTACCGCAAGCATGATGACTGAATACCTTGTCAAGTCTATCCGCAAAGAAGCCAATGGTATGTCTAAGACATATAACTTGGACAATGCTTATATTACTGCATTCTGCATGGCTGCTGCCGTAGCGATTGCTAATCGTGTACAAGGAATTGTAGAACAATCTGCTAATGAACAGATTACTACCGGAAATGGTACATCTGTTGTTCTGGCATCGTTTTACAAGACAGAAGAAGAACAAAATGCTGCATACCTGTCTGGTCAAGGTGTAACTACTGTAACTGCAAAGTCAAAAAATGTGAAGTATAATCGGAACGGTCTTTCTGATGGTAAGGCATTTGGAAACACTGTAAGTTTGAATAATCAGGTTGGCGGAAATCGTCAATCTATCCTTGGAATTGGAAATTAAAATGGATGGTATTATAATCATTGTCGTGTTTGTTGTATGTATTATGGCATTTTTATATTTTCTTTTATTTAAGGAGCATGGATATTCTATAACAGGAAATTATACATACAGACAAAACATTTTCGGAAAAATGATTTTGGTAGTAGAATATTATTACTGTGTTGGTGATTCAAATAATGCGAGGATTGCTTGGCGTGATGCCACTTATAAAGATTTACCTTTTTTGGAGAAGAAATAATGTCAGGCGGATCAATGAACTATTTGGCACACCGAATTGAAAGTGATATGACGTTTTATGTCAACACACCAGAAAGAAATGCATTCTATGAATACATGCAAAAGATCATTAAAGCATTGCATGACATTGAATGGGTAGACTCGGGTGATATGTTTCCGGGTGATGAAAATAAGGCAATCATGGAATGCATTTCTGAATCTGATGTCATCATGACTATGATTCTACAGGCAAAGAAAGTTAGTGAAGAACTGCAAGCCAAAATTGATATTCTTGAAAGCCATTCTCATGGCTAATATTAAATCTTTTGAGAATATGCCATTTATTACAGAAGATGGTACTAAGTTTGAACCGATCAAGTATGTTAAACTTTATATGTTCAACCATGATACAGAACATCCTATTTTGGAAAACATGGTTCTTTATCTAGCAAACTTAAACGGTATAAACAAATGGTTTTACTATGTTTATTTTGTAGATTGTTATGTTGAAGTTGACATTAACAAAGTAAAGAATGACATCAAATCTATGGAAGAAATTTTATTCAAATTACAACATCTTGTTGACATGACAATATTTAATAAGGATTAATATAATGAAAAACACATTTTATACAGCAGAACAACTTAGGGAAATCGTAGGATTCAATGCTGATTCCATCATTGATGATATTCTACCTGCAATTGTAAAAGAAGCAATGGCAGGAAAGGATTCTATTCTTCCACATCAACATTGTTCAGACACTTATAAGGATTTCTGGTATTATGCTGGATACAGTTCAACAAATCATAATCATTCTATATGGAATAAAGTAGCTAAAGAATTCCGTAAGATGGGATACTCTTTTGAATTCTATTACAATGACGGTGCATATTTTTCTGATATGTATACAATAATTTCATGGAAAAAATAAAATGATTAAGCCAATGTTGGCAGGTAAAGCCGATCTAGCAAAAGTAAAATACCCTGTACTGGCAAGCCCTAAGCTAGATGGTATCAGATGTTTGATGGTAGACTATGTTGCCACTTCCAGAACAGGCAAGCCTATTCCAAACAAGTATATTCAGGAATGTCTGGAAGAATTTGACGGTCTTGATGGCGAATTGATTGTCGGTGATCCTACTGCCACAGATGTTTACAGGAAAACAAATTCTGCTTGTATGACACAAGATGGACAACCAGACTTTACATATTATGTATTTGATATTTATTCAATGGAAGCACCGTACATTGATAGGTTAAATAGTTTGATTTCATTGAGAAAAGATGTTATCAACGATATTGAAAACTTTTATGATATGAAATATGAAAGAAAATTCATGAAGTATATCAAAATTCTTGAATGTAGGACCATTCAGAATGAAGATGAACTTCTATCCTATGAACAGGAATGTCTTGATAAAGGATATGAAGGAATCATGATTCGTTCGCCAGATACCTTATATAAGCATGGTAGGTCTACTGTAAACTCTGCCGAAATCCTTAAACTAAAACGATTTGATGATTCAGAAGCAGAAATTCTTGAGATTGTGCAAAAAATGCACAATGCTAATGAAGCTACTACAAATGAACTAGGATACACTGAAAGATCATCCCATAAGGAAAACATGATTCCTGTTAATGCTATGGGCGCAATTAAAGTAAGAGACATTCATAGTGGAATAGAATTTCATATTGGAACCGGCTTTGATGACATTGATCGACAATTCTTTTGGGATAACAGAGACAATCTATTAGGATTGATTGTAAAATACAAACATTTTACTATTGGCGTAAAAGACTTGCCTAGATTTCCTAGTTACATTGGATTTCGTGATATTATTGACTTATGACAGTTGACATTTAGAAAATTTCCTGTATAATAATATACATCAATCTTTAGGGGGTAAATCATGGAATTCAAAATTTCTGTTAAGCTTGACACATTTGATGACATTAACATGCTTGAATATGCTGTAATTCGAGAATTAATTAAACAAGATATGACATCATACAAACAGGTCAAACCGTCAAACATGACAAGTTTTGTTACAACCGAAGTTGGTGATGTTGACGGTCTTTCATACACTACTATTAACGTGGAAAGTTATATAGTAGACATTCTAATTAAATACAAATTTAATGTTAAACATGAACTTGATGGAAAAGTTCGCATTCAATATTGTGATGAAGAAGTAGTGTTTGATAACATCCGTGAAGGTGTATATAAAATGTTTTTATTTGCATCATCTATTAAAAATATCTGTTCTTTTGATGAAACTTATATTGAGTTTTCGTCAGATGAAATTACGAGACTTGGACATTATATTGTTTGATGTTATTGACATTTAGGGTTGACATTTAGAAAATTTCCTGTATAATAGATTTCATTGATTAGGAGATTTGTCATGACCATTCTGCGAACTGATTCTGGCACATTTGTTGAACAAGATTATGGCAATCGTTATTGGTATAATACAATTACAGCCGATACGATTGTCCCTGATTGGGTTCGTCAACAAGGATACACTCATATCATCGAAGTAACCAATTCTTTGATTAGATATGCACTTATCTACAAAACGGTTGCTTATGTTTGTGTTGATGAAGACTCTTATGGTAATGGTATTAATGAGAAATGGTCTATAAAATGAAGCCTAGAAATCATCTTGTAAAACATGCCATGTTTAGAAAAGCTGGCAAGCATGTTAAGTCTGTGAAATCGATCAGACAGCAAGACAAAAGAAATTATATTATCCGGCAAGCCATAAACTCCGCCATTTATGATGGATAGGGTGTCAATTTGATAATGGTAATCTTGCTGATTACGGGGTACAATTAACCACTTGATATTTTGGAATAAATTATGATTATCTTTGATGAAGACATTTTTGATTATGACAAAGAAAAAATGACAGTAATTGGTCATGGTTGCAATTGTTTAGGCGCATTTGCCGCCGGTTTTGCTGGATTGGTTGCCAAAAAATATCCATTGGCAAAAGTTAAATACAAACAATATGTTGAATCAAATACCTTTCCAGATTTCTTAGCAGGTTCTACTAATCTTGTAATGGTAGAAAAAAATCTAGTCATTGCAAACATGTTTACTCAAATTCTACCGGGAAAACATGCAAAGATTAGTTATATCATGAAAGCATTAGACAATCTCACTACATTCTTTAACAAAGATGTCAATATCAGGATTCCTATGATTGGATCAGGTATTGGTGGACTTGATCCAGAAGATGTGTTGTATAATCTACTGGAACTGGTCAATGTTCCAGACGTATACATTCGATCTGCTGATGGACATAAAATCTCAGATGAAATTGTACAAAAACACCAAAAATTTAACTAAGTGAGAAAAATATGAAATTTCTTAAAAATAGCACAGAACATAGCCTGTTTAATGATGATTCAATTCAGCTTAACGAAACATTGCCAGAAGGGTTCTATATCCTAAAATATAATAAACTTCGAGGATTCTATCTGGAAGAATCCATGTCATTCAATGTCCCAAAAGAGATTTATGGAAACACTATTTCACAGATGAATCGAATCATTAACACCTATAATGATCGAAAAGTAAAAAATGTAAATACTGGCGTAATGCTAGAAGGAAAAAAAGGAACAGGAAAGTCTTTATTGATGAAAATGGTTTGCATTGAACTAAGTAAATCAATTCCTATCATTAGTATTACACAAAACTTTTCTGGCGAAGAATTTACTTCATTTATTTCATCAATTACACAAGAAGCATGTTTTGTGTTTGATGAATTCGAGAAGTTTTACAATAGTTCAAATTCACCAAACACTATTGATGATGAACAGCAAGGAAATGATGCATCACTTCTATCATTGCTTGATGGAACATTTTCAAGCAACAAACTGTTCTTGATGACAGTAAATGATATTTGGTCTGTTGGTAAATTTCTAAAAAATCGTCCGGGAAGAATCTACTATAGATTTTCATTTGGCGATTTGGAATCAGACTTTATTCGTGAATATTGCCAGAAGAATCTTCTCAATAAAGACTGGATTGATTCCATCATCAAGATTTCTCTGGTGACAAGTGGAATGACATTTGATATTTTGCAAGCCATTGTGGAAGAATCAAACAGGTATAATGAATCTCCAACAGAAGTTGTAAAATATATCAATGCCATGCGTGACGGTGAATCATTTAATGGTGATTATATTATTGAAGCATATGATAATGGCAAATTGGTATATGAAAACAGAAAAAATTCAATTGGAAATGAAAATTTCCTAACATCTGTAATCAATGGACATGCCTATGATGACACCATTTCCAAAAATGGTTTTGATAAGAAATATTCTAAAACTGATGATAACTCAAGTCTATTTTACTTTAATGATGATGATTTCATTTTTACTCTGTCACCAAAACAGATAGAACGTATAGACAATGAAGGAAGTATCTGTTATAATTACTTACATTATAAGCTAATCATTAAACAGATTAAGAAGGCAACTTATACATATGAAGCATTTTAATATGGAAAAATCATGAAAAACGTATGGGTAGTAGCAGATTGGCACTTGTCACACCATAATTGTGCTTGTGTCTTTAAAAAAGAAGACGGAAGCCAGCTTCGTCCATTTGAATCTGCAAGTCATATGGATGAAATGTTAATTCAGTGGCATAATGAAATTGTAAAACCAAATGATAAGGTATATGTCTTAGGTGATGTATGCATCTCTAGGAAGGGTATGGATGTTGTCGGAAAATTTAATGGCGACAAGGTTTTGGTAAAAGGTAATCATGACATCTTCAAACTTGAAGATTATACCAAATACTTTCGTGATGTAAGGGCATACCATGTAATTAGTGGATTAATTATGTCACATGTTCCAGTTCATCCAGATTCATTGTATAGATTTAAGTTTAATGTGCATGGACATCTACATGCAAATACCGTAAAATATAATGGTACAGATGATCCAAGATACCTATGTACAAGTTTGGAACAGGTAAATTTCCGTCCTATTAACATGGATGAAATTATTAAAATCAGGGATTCTAGGAAAGATTCCATTGAACGGTTGTATAACTCTAATTGAAAGGAAATTAAAATGTGTGATAGAATTGTTCGATATATTCGATTTATTGACCGTAAAACTGGTGACATTGATAACATGAAAGGTGTATCAATTATTGCAGAACTTCATCATGAAACCAAAGAAATGCGATTCAAATTTTCTATGTGTAATGGTGATAACTTCTCAAAGCTTGATGGCCTGATGGTAGCAGATACTAAATCCAAAGTATATAGCACAGATTATGACAAAGAACTTTCTATTGTAGAAAATGTCATTTCAGGATTAGTAAAAAGTGTTATGCCTGATGATAGGGTTAATAGTCTTCGCAAATTCATCTTTAAAAATGAACTTGATCTTACCGAGAATGTAAATACAGAAAAGATTCTGCAAAGATGGTTTAGCCAGTGTCTAGTATGATTTCATTTGATAAAGATTTCATTCATGCCAAAAATGCTAGATTTATGGCAACCAGTGGAAATGTCATAGCCCGTTTAAATGAAATTATGCCAAAGATAATTTCAGAAGCAGAATTAGGTAAGACAAAACTTGATCTTGGAAAATGTATGGTTGATTATGATGATCTATACAAATTTGGTGGTATTGAGTCCAGTCCAAGGCATCAACAATGGAAAAAGCTAGTGGAAATGTTAAGGTCTTATGGCTATGAAGTTTTATATGTTGACACAGAAAAAGTAAAGACAACTATTATTGTTTGGTAAAGGAAAATAAAATGAGTACAGCAAATACACCAGCATCAGAAATGACAATTCTTCAAAAATATGTACTTGAATTGGCAAAGTCAGGTATTATTAATAGTTCAAAATCTGTACATCTTGCAGAAGATTTGGTGACATTTTCATTAAATCTATGTAACTTGATTGACAAGACAGAAGTCATTTCAGAAACTATTTGTTTAGAAAATGTGTGGATTGCATGGGATGGTGGAGAATGTCCAGTTAAAGAATATGAATATGTTGACGTAAGGTTTCGTGATCTTCATATTGCATATAATCAATGTGTAGCAAACCTTAGATGGGCACATATAGATCATAACTCCGATATTGTTCAATATCGTGTTTCTACTAAGAAAAATGATGAATACATAATTAAGACATCAAAAGACATCACTATTACATTGCCACCTGCCAATCCTGTTACATCAGAAGATTTCTATAATCCTAGTAAATGGCCTGCTGGTTGTGATGTTATGGTAAAAGATTCGAGTGATAGTTTTTGGAAATATGCAAAATTCATTAAATACTGTCCTTATGAATCCCCTCCGTTTAAGGTAGAAATGTGGTGCAGTCCTGACAATTATACAACTTCATATATGTATGCTAAAAGAATTCACATTTATGATTGACATTTAGTAAACAATGTGATATTATTCTTTCATTGGGTAACTTGAGGTGTAATTATGTATCAATATGATGAAAGTGTAGAAATCACAAGTCTTCAACAGTTTGAATGCTTGCTTGATCCAATTCCTGAACCAATCAAGTTCATGAAAGGTCAATATGATACCACTATTGTATCTTATCTGTTCCAGACTGATGATACATTTAATACTGCCGCATCCTTAGAATGTCGTGGAATTGTATTCGACAAAAATGGTAAGCTGATTGGCCGCCCATTGCATAAGTTCTTTAACTATGGACAAGTGTATAAGACTGTAGATCAAAGTCAGGTAAAGGCTATCTATCCTAAGCTTGACGGTAGTATGATTCATACTGTTGCCTTTGATGATGAAACTTTCATGCTAAAGTCAAAGAAGTCTTTTAGTTCAGATGTTGCTATTTCTGCAACAAAGTTTCTTGACCGTCCAGAAAATTCAAAGTTCAAGGCTGAATTGGTAAAGCTTGCTACTCAAGGACTGACTGTTATCATGGAATACACTGCACCTGACAATCAGATTGTAGTGAAGTACAATGATGAAAAGCTGACAGTATTGCATATTCGTGATAACCTGACTGGTGAATATATCACTGATATGGTAGTTAGTCAAGGTTATTTTGAAATACGCAAGAATCTTGTCAAACCACTTGATATTACTGTGGATCAGGCTATTGCAAATCTTGATACCATGACCAATGAAGAAGGTTATATCATCCAGCTTGATAATGATGACATGGTTAAGATCAAATGTCCTTGGTATCTTAAACTGCATCGTACTGTGACATTTATCCGTGAACGTGATATTGCAGAAGCATTTCTTGATGAAAGTCTTGATGATGTCAAGGAAGCATTGTTTAATATCAATGCGAATATGGATCGTGTACTTGAAATTGAGCAAGAACTGTCTGATGACATTCTTAAAATTGTCAGTGAAGTAGATATGTTGTATACTGATAAAAGTCAATTGTCTAGGAAAGATTATGCTATAAAGTTCAAAGAACATGCATACTTTCCGCTGTTGATGCAAAAGTATGTCAATGGCGAATATGATGTACTGAAATGGTACAAGCTAAATAGGCTTAACAACTACACTTTACGTCAAATTTGTCAATCAAATAACGAGGATGATAATTGAATTATCTAGGTCTTAAAATTGAAACATTAGATGTATCTACTACTGCTGCTATTATCTCTATTGCAGCAGTAGTTTTTACTAAAGAATCTGGAATCACGGATTCATTCCATATAAATATCAGTTCAGATCAAAAGTCTTACGGAAGAACTGTAAGTAACGATACAGTTAAATTCATTAAAGGCTTGCCAGATGACATCAAGAAACAAATATCATCTGATAGAGTTGATCTTCCATATGCGTTAAATGCACTGTCTCATTTCATCAAGTCGAAGAATGTAAAGCTATATCCATGTTCATTTAATAGTCTGTTTGACATTGCAATTCTGAAATCTGCTTATGAGACATGTGAAATTGACTTAGGGTTTAATGTGTTTAATGTGATTGATATTAGAACAATCTATACTCTCACAAAAACAATTAATAATTATAAAATGGTTCACAATCCTCTTACAGATATTACTGGTATCTGTAATGAGTTTATCAATTTAATTTAAGGAAATAAGTAAATGGCAAGAGAAGTAAAGTTGTTGAAGCTGATTGATGGTTCAGAAGTTGTCTGTACTGTTCTAAGCGAACAAGATAATGTAATGAAAGCTGAAAAGGTAGTAATGGTAAATATCATCCCTGATGATGGTACTGCCAATGGTGCAAAGGCTGGATTTGTTTCTTACATGATGTTAAACCCACAAGCTGATGTTGAATTTAATCTTAACTGCATTGTAGCAAAAAGCAACCTTCCAGATACAATGCTAAAATATTATCAACAAACTACATCAACTATTCAGCTAATCTAAGTGTTGACATGAGTTGATTGTTCTGATAGAATGTCTTTATTCTGAATAGAAGGTAATTTATGCTTTATATCATTCGTGGTATTCCGGGTTCTGACAAGTCTACTATTGCAAACAATCTGCTGAAAGAAGGTAAAGTATCTGCAATTGTAGAAGCTGACATGTATTTCATCAAGGATGGTGAATACAAGTTTGATGGAACCAAGATCAAGAATGCTCATGCATGGTGCAAGAAGACTGTTATCGACAATCTTCAAAGTGGACTGAATGTTGCCGTAGCAAATACTTTTACTAGGCATTGGGAATACCAAGAGTATGTAGATTTCTGCAAGTCTAATGATATTCCATATACTATCATTGTAGCTGATGGCAAGTATCATAACATTCATGGTGTTCCTAGTGATGTTGTAGAGAAAATGGGTGACAGATTTGAATACTTAAACTGTTGCAGGAATTGTGTCATTGTCTATTGCAATGTACAGTTGGAGAAATCTTTGTATTTATCCATATACTCATAAATTCTATATGTGGACTATGATTTATTTTTTAGGAATCATTGGCATTCTGTTTTCTGGAAAACTCTAATGGACATTTTTACTGCTATTCTAATTGCCAAGCTACATTCTGCACAGATGAAACAAGTTGCGGAACAGAAAAAGTATATGGCATATCAAGAAAGACAGGAAAAGTGTCTTGCTTCTGTAATATATCATGAAGCAAGAGGTGAACCATTACAGGGACAGGTTGAAGTTGCACAAGTTGTAGAAAACAGGTCTGTAATGGAATATCAGAGTATTTGCAAAGTGGTATTCAAGAAAAATCAATTTACAGACTTTTATAAAATAAAGTATGACATTGCATCAAAAGAAGTGGCCCATAAATTCATCACTGGAAAGATTCATCCTAAATTCAGGTCTGCCACATATTTCCATTCAGATGAAGTATCTCCTGAATGGTCTAATCATTTCAAAAGACTTGGTAAAATAGGACATCATACATTTTACGCTGGAAACTATTAATTGGAAAACTATTATCTAATAGACCTGTCAAGAATGGTCTATGCTGCAACATCTGTAGTAGGAACAATGAAGCATGATACAGAAAGTCTGGTAAGACATGTTATTCTTAACTCCATTCTTAGAGCAAGAACAAAACATGGGAAGCCAAAGGTCATAATTGCATGTGATTCAAGAAAATACTGGCGAAAGGAACATTTTAAGTATTATAAAGGGCATCGAAAACATCAAAAACATGCTTTCGATAAGGAAGTTCTATACAAGATACTTAATAACATCATTGTTGACCTTAGAGAGAATTTTAGGTATGATGTGATTACGGTAGAGGGTGCAGAAGCAGATGATGTTATTGCAGTTCTAACAAAACATCTATCCAGTCATGCCAATGTTACTATTGGATCATCTGATAATGACTTTATCCAGTTACAAAAATATCCTAATGTAAAACAGTGGAATACTACAACTCAAGGATATGTCGAACATTCAAATCCTGTTGAATCATTGATTGAAAAGATTTGTCTAGGTGATGCCGGAGACAACATTCCATCTATCTGTAATGGTGAAGAATGGGCTAAGGCCAGAGCAGAGAACAATCCTACTCGTGCTGCCCCATTCAAGAAAAGTAGACTTGAAGAATTTTATAAATACGGTAAAGATGCTTGTAAGACTGATGATGAAAAAAGAAACTATGAAAGAAACGAATTACTGATTTCATTTGATAGCATTCCAGAAGAACTAGAAAACAAAATTCTGGAAGAATACAATCGTGAGATAAATAGAACTAAGGCATCTATGACAAAGTTGATGACATACTTTGTCAAGCATAAGATGAAGACCTTATTAAATTCTATTGGAGATTTCTAAATTGGCTAGACCTAAAAAAGTAGTAAAACTGATTCATGCATATGAAATGCTAGATGCTATTGAAAAAGAAAAAGATGAAGCAAAAAAGAAAGAACTTATCAAGACTTATGGTGGAGTTGTTCCTCTAAACTGGATATTCTCACTTAATTTCAGAAATGATGTTATCCTAGACCTACCAGAAGGAATGCCACCACTTGATGCAAAAGAACTTGATGAAAGCAAGCATCCTGATACATTTGGCACTCTTGCCACTCAAATTCATAGGCTAAAATATTGTGTACCTTCACAGAACATTCCAAGATTCAAGAAAGAGAAAATGTTCATTGAAGTTATTCTGAATTGTCCATTAAAAGATGCAGAAATTCTATGCTCTGCTAAAGATGGTGCATTAGAAGAACTGTATCCAAGCATTACACCAGAACTTTTGGCATCAGTCTACCCTGATTATGTGAAGCAATAATGGCACTTTATACATATAAATGTCCAGTATGTGAACATGTTAATAGTTTTTTCAGGCCAATGTCAGAATGTGACTTGCCAGTAGAAGAATCATGTGAACATTGCAAAATTCATACAAAGATGAATAGATGCCTAGAAGCGCCGATGCTTGTTGATCCATTCAGACTAGGTAGAATGCCACAAAACGGATTATTAAGAGAAAAGCTAAGAACTATCCATGAAACTACACATGGATCAAATCTTGACAAGACATCAACCCTTACAAAAATTTGAGGTTCAATATGCTGCAATTAACTAAAGATCAACTAGATTCAATCCTAGAATATGATTCATCTGAATGGTTATCTCCTATTAATCATGTAATCTATACATGCAACCTTAATACTGTAGATCGTCTAGGATATTTTCTAGGACAGATTTTATATGAGTCTGTTATGCTCAGACATATTGAAGAATCATTTGATTATAATCCATATAGACTTCATGCAGTATTTCCTAGACAATTTCCAACACTTCAATCAGCAGAAGATGTTATTGGAAACTATGAAAAGATTGCAAATATTCTATATGCAGGTCTACTAGGCAATGGCGATATTGCATCTGGTGATGGTTGGAAATATCATGGACGTGGTGCTATTCAATTGACCGGAAAGACTCATTATATCCAGTTTAACAATTCACATTTTTCTGTAGATTCTACTGGAACAAAATATGATTTTACAGTTCACCCTGAATTAGTTGCAACAAATAAAGACTTTGCTATTGCATCTGCTGGATGGTATTGGGACATCAATAATATCAATGCTATGGCTGATAGAAAAAGCATTCAGGATGTTACCAGAGCAATCAATGGTGCTAGAATGCTAGGTCTAGCTGATAGAGAAGCATTAACATATAAAGTTCTAACTATCCTGAATAAGTCTTGACTTATTCTTCCATCATGATATAATATCTCTTATCAACTTTAGGAGAATGTCATGTACGTTTATATGATCTATATCGATGGTGAATATTTTGATGAATTCGTTACCACTGTTCGTCAAAGTCGTGAATTGATTCTTCAAAAATATGGATATCCCCTTGAGGATGTTTCGGTAGAAGAAAATTATGCTACCGAAAACTATGACTATAGCACGAATAGCTATGTGTAATCAGTATCAAATTAAAGCCACTATCTTTGATAAGAGAAATCGGATAGTGGCATCGGCCTATAATTCTTATGAAAAAACGCATCCTTTTCAGAAAGAAATGGCCGTAAAAGTCGGTCTTCCAATGAAAGAATATTGTCATGCTGAAATTCTTGCTATTATTCGATCAAAAGGAAAAGGATATAGAATTCATGTCGAGAGATACAACAAAGCTGGCGAACCAAGAAATGCAAAGCCATGTCCAATATGCGAAGAAGCCATAAAAAATTCTCATATTAAGGTAATTTCTTATACTGTGGGTTAAAATGATTGTAGTAATGAACAAACCAAAATGGAATTATGTTTCTCCATACAGTGTATACAATAAAATTGTATTCTGGAAAAAGACTAACATTAATAACTATAATGATAAATTTCTTGAAAAGTTTTGTGTTCCAATCGCTAATATATTGACTAAAGTTTTGCAGTTTAGACTTAATATTAAATATGTAAAAGTTCATAGTCATGATGTATGGAATGCAGATGTAACACTTGCTCATATTATTCTTCCTGTCTTGAAAGAATATGCTATTAACAAACATTCATATTTCATTCCAGATGAAGAAGACTCTCTTATCAAAGACGAACATCTTAGATACAAAAATGTCATGGCTAAGATGATTTTCTCATTTGAAAATCTTGTAAATGATGAATGGGATGATTTTCATGATGATGATGTAAGACCTATTATCGAAAATGGATTTAGATTATTTGGAAAGTATTATCTACACCTATGGACATGATTACTTCAATTATTGATAAGCTTGTTGATACATTCTTTTTGTTTATTTTTGGAATATTTGGAATTTTATTTGTAGTTTTAGCATGGTGCATTGTACTATTTTCTACGTTGTACTATGATATTTTGAAAAGGAAGAAGAAATGAAACTGATTAATATGGTTGCTTATGTAATAGCAAAGTTCGTATATTTCATTTTTTCAGGAATGTTCTATCTTCTAGGGATTTCTGCTATTGTGGCGATTCTTTATAGTATTGTTAAATTGATTGGTCTGGCATACTAATTGCTTAGATAATAGTGTGAAATATTCACACAATCTAGGAGAATCTAAATGAAATTTGATCTAATCTTTGTCATGGCTGCATCACTATTTTGCTATACAGCAATCGAAGTAGTAGAGTTATTCTTACAACAATCTGCTACACCTGCTATTATTTTTGGAGATTTTTCTGGAATGGTTTGATGATGATAAATAGTTGAACAGGTATATAATATCGGTTCAACTATGTCATTAAATCCAGTAAATACAAACAAATTAAGATATTCAAGCCTAGATGTAAATCAACTAAAATCTAGTCTTGTATCATGGCTTCAAAGTAATACCCAATTTTCACAGTTCAATGCCAATGCTGCTAACTGGTCAGTATTGCTTGACCTGTTATCATACTATGCATATCAGCTTTCTCTTAGTGCTAACATTGCATTAAATGAGACATTTCTATCGACTGCTACACTTAGACCTAATGTAGTAGCTAGAGCAAATGAAATGGGATATTTTGCTACATCTGCAAGGTCTTCTACTGCTGCAATAACATTAACTATTACTAATGTTGCGGGTAAGCCACCTAGCATTACATTGCCACAATATACAGTATTTTCATCTTCTGTAAATCAGACTTCATTCAACTTTGTTACTACATCTGCATCTACGGCATATTCTCAACAAGATCAATATGGCAATACCTTCTATACATTTAATCTTACTATAAAAGAAGGAATGCCTACACAGAATACCTTTTCCTACACTCAAGGACAAGCTATTCAGATTCAAAATATGGACATTGATACATCTACATTGACAGTCACAGTAGACATCAATAATGTTCAGACTTCATTTTATGCACCAACAAATTTCTTGACAGTACAGTCTACTGACTATGTGTATTTTATCTATGAAGGATTTAATTCATATAACCTGATATTTGGTGACGGTACTTATGGATATCAACCATCATCTAATGCACAAGTTCAGTGCAACTATCTGGTATCTTCTGGTGCATCTTCTAATGGTGCTTCTGTATTTTCTCTTGCAAGTCAATTTAGTGGTCTAACTGGCGCTACAATAAACGTAACAACTACTAGCATTGCATCTGGTGGTGCCGATATTCAAGACATCAATTCCATCAAGACAAATGCAATTCAGTATTCAAGAACTCAGGAAAGAGCAGTTATCGCACAAGACTACTCAACATTGATTAAACTGGCCGATGCTAATGTGGCTGATGCTATTGCATGGGGTGGAGAAGACAATAATCCGCCTTATTATGGAAAAACTATTGTATGTGTTATTCCAAAAGTGGGCGAAGTCTTGACTACAAATGATATAACTACAATTAACTCTTATATGTCATCTAAGATGATGCCGGTATCAGGACTGATTTTTACATACCCAACTTATGTAAACCTGACAGTAAATGCAACAGTAAATTATCAGACAAATCTATTATCTATCTCAACAGCAAATCTTTCATCAAATGTTCAGAATGCAATCTATAACTATATTGCAGCTAACCTTACATCTTTTGGTGGAACATTAAACCTGTCAAGTCTATATAGAGTAGTTGATACTACAGATGCGTCTATTCTAAGCAGCTTATTATCATTTCAGTTATACTATATCAATAGTCCACAGTTATATAGCTTGACATCAACATCATTCAGTTTTGCTAATGGTATAAACACAAATCAGAAGTCATATACTTTTATTAGCAATCAGTTTCAGGTATCAGGCAATGCTTCTCCTGTATGGTTTCAAGATGACTTAACTGGAAACATTCATCTATATACTAGCACAAATGGCAATACAACAATCTTTCAGTCTAATGTAGGAACTATAAACTATGTTACTGGAAATGTTTCTATTGGAAGCCTTACATATACTGGTATTCCTGCTAATGGAATTGTCTATACCGCAAATCCACAGCTTGAAAACTTCTCAAGCGAGAAACAGATTATTCTTCAATGTAACCTGTCTGACATTACTGTTACAGTAAACGGAAATTAAATAAATGCAAGGCATTACAAAACCATCATCATATTCTGTAACACAGAATGCCATTCCACAGTATTTTAAGGAAAGATATGGCAACTTTGTTGAGTTATATCAACAGATATGTGAATGGCTTGATAGTAATAAAATGCCTGCTGATGTTATCAGAAACCTTGTTGAATACAGAAGCATTGAAACTACAAGCACAGATATTCTGCAATTAATACTAAATGAATATCTTGATTTTATTCCTGCAACTACTACACTTGACACCAGATATGTAGCATCAAGAATTTTTGATTTCTATAAGTCAAAAGGAACTCTGCCATCATATCAGTTTATCATGACACAGTTGTTTGGAGTTGACATATCACTTGAAGATAGTTCTCAATATGTATTCAGAACATCCTATGCAACTTATAGTCAGTCAAGTGCTATCTATGTTCAACCTACAAATACATGGAACATTTCAGAAGTAACTGGTGCAAAAGTAACAAATAAGCTTGGATCATTTGCATATATTGATTCTGTAAGTTCAGTTACTATTAATGGTTCATCTGCTTATAAATTAATCCTGTCACAGAATTCTGTTATAGGCGATTTTTCTGCATCTAATGAGATTTACATTCTTAATAATACTATTCCAAGGTATTATTACTATGCCACAAAATCATTGACAGTAACATCTGTTTATGGGACAACTTTACAGGCAACATCTAGTCTATCATTAGATAGTTCTTATGTAGGATTGTTACTAATTGATTCAAACAATAATGCATGTACTATAACAGGTATTACATCATCACTGTTGCAGTCAAATGGAACATATCTCATTACACTTGACATATCAAGTCTAGTTGGAACCGTTTCTGGCACAGTTTATATTGTTCCTACCATTTATCAAAACTCATTCTATACAATTAACTCATTTTATACAGGTACATTGATCCCTGTATACACTAATCCTACTATTGTAAACACTGGTTCATTGACAACAAATGGACAGTATTATATTTCTTCATTGTATGATGGCACAATTGTAGACACTTCATATATGATTTCTTCTATTGGCAGGGGAATGTTAGATACTGTCAAGATTACATCATCTGGATCAGGCTATCAAACAGGCCAGTCAATATATGATGAATCAGGAAATGTGATAGGAACTATTAGTGCTGTAAATGGTTCAGGATTTCAGGCCAATGTAAGATCAACTCTTAATTCAGTGATGATAGTATCAGGTGGATCAGGATATTCTGTTGGAGATACATTAACCATATCAGGCGGAAATCCTCTATATCCTGCTACAATGTCTGTTGCTACTGTTCAAGGTAGCAATACACTGACAGGATTCAATATAGTATCTGGTGGTACAGGATACAGCTATGCAAATCTTGCATTATATAACACTTCTACTAATGCAATAGTAACTGGTGTAACATTGACACCAACTATAACAAATACTTCAATTACAGGTATTTCATATAGTCCATTAAATTATGCGCTTCCAGCAAGTACAATTGGAGTAATAGTAAATGGATATGGTGCTGCTGCAACCGCTGTAGTTACATCCGGCGTTATCACGAGCGTATCAGGATCATCTGGCGGCGCAAATTATGTAAATCCTGTGGTAAACGTCATATCATCATATGCGCCTACAATTCCTGCACAGTTTAGCCTTACAGTAGTCAATGGTGTCATTACAAACATTGCATTAGTTTCAGGTGGTGCAGGTTATCCATCATCTGTAACATTGCAAATTGTAGAAGCACAAGGATATGGTGCAAGTATATCCCCTGTTATATCAACTGGTACAGTAGGTTCAGTAACATCATTGACGGTTACAAACAATGGTATATACTCGCAATTACCAGTATGTTTTTCAACTCCATACACAACTACATCATCAGGAACGGGATTATCAATTGACCTAGATTTCAAAGTGCATGATGTTCAAATTGAAAATTCTGGCACAGGGTATATAAATCCTTCTATAATCCAAGACAATATAGGTTCCGGGGCTTCTCTGATTCCAACTATTGTAAATGGAAATGTGACTGCATTTTATGTTCAAGATTCAGGAATAAACTATACAAACAATGCAGCAATACAGTTTAATATGGACTCATCTGTTACAGGATTTGTGGCAGGATCATTTATTCCTCACGTTGATTCATTAGGTAGAATATATTCAGTTTCTATTGTATCAGAGGGAACTAATTATACCACAACTGTAATGTCTGAAAACAGGATAGAACTTGAGAATGCATCAGGATATTTCCTAGAAGAATCTGATACCACAGATACAGAATTTATAACATTTGATAATCTTGTTGATACAGTAAACATTACAGGAATGCAATCTGCTGTATATCAATTGAATACTGGTCTAAAAGGACAGATAGTTGGATTTAATATAGTAAACTCTGGATCAGGTTATCTTACCACAACACCATTAAACATAACAGTAAATTCATCTACTGGATCAGGTGCTATTATAATCGGGCAGATTGTTAACAACAGTATCGTCAATGCTTATGTATTAATGAGAGGATCAGGATATTCATTAACTGATACTATATCTGTAACTGGCGTGGGTTCTGGTGCAAGTTTATCTCCTGTAATATCTAATGGACAAGTAGTTTCAGTAAATGTCATATCTGGTGGATCAGGATATACAAGTTATGGTACATCGTTATATCTAATTGACTCTACTGGATCAGGCGCAAGTATAACACCAGTTATATCTAATGGACAGATTGTTGATGTAACATTAACTTCATCAGGAAATAACTACAATGAAACTACGATATTCATTGTTGGTGATGGGATAGATGCCGAGATTATTCCTGTAATCAGCAGAACTAATGGCATTAATAGTGTAACTGTACTTAGTCAGGGATATGGATATGTTGTTCAGCCTGAATTAAATCTATTTGATACATCACTTGTTAATGGTGTAACTGGAATTACTCTTAATAATATTCATCAATACAATTCTGCACAGACAATAAATGCAGGAACATCAGGAAATGGGAAGTTCTCTGCATTCGGATATGGTGTTAATGTAGGTTCAATTGAGTCACTATTATATACTGGAAATGGCGATGATACTGCCATATATTCTACTATTGAAAGTCCTTATGGTATTGTAGTTGATAATGCAATAGGATTTATTGAAGGTGAAACTATATCCCTAAAGAATCAATATGGATATATTCCTGATACATCATATAACATATTAATGGAAGATGGAACAGATCATATATTAGATGAAATTGGTGATTATATATGGGAAGAATATTATCCTTATTCATACATTCCAGCATCTGCTACAATTTATAAAATTAAAGACAATGTAATCTATATTTCAAATTCTGATTCTGATGAAACATATCTTACAGAATCTGGAAATGAATTAGTGATGGAAAATGATTTCCAGATGGCAGATGAAATCTCTGCAAAGTTTATATCAGGCGATATGATCGTAGGTAACATTTCTCAGTCATCTACAAGAGTTGAGTATTATAATCAACCTGTTGTTGTTTTATCACAATCAAATTTATTTACTGATATTAAAGAAATTGTGGATCAATCAGGAATTCTTTCTGATCCTAATTCAAAGTTGCATAATGGATATAATATCCAAGATTATGCCTATGAAGTTCATACATCAATTCCATTATCTGAATATGAAAGTGTTCTAAAGAATACTGTACATCCATCTGGATTCTTGATGTATGGCGTTATGGAGAACTCTAATAATGTAAAACTTGTTCCAACTACAATTTTAGAACAAGCAGATTATAATTCAAATCAACAATTAAGCTATACAATAAACATTGCTCTTGATAATGAATCAGATATTGTTAATACACAATCTGATCTTAATTTTGAATATTGTATCGTATCTCTTGCTGGAACTAATCCTAATACATTTACTATCTCTGGATTCAGTTCTAATATCCCTGTTGAATCTTTCTCATGGGTAGGTTCTGTTGTTTATGCATGGGACAATTCATCAGGTGCTAATGCATTTGTTGCAAATAAAGTAATGATGGAAGACGGAACAGATCATATACTAGCTGAATCAGGACAGTTAATTGATACAGAAGATTTATATGTATATGTTCTGTCCTATGATAGTTCATTAAATCAAATTACTACTTCAATGAATATTAATGGAACAATCGCAAGCATTCAAGCCTATGCCATCTATACTCCTGCTACATTTCCAGTTAATATGAACTCTATAAATAGTAGTATCTCAAGATATACAACACCAAACATTTATAGCATAACAGCCTATGCAAATGAAGCTGTAGCAGATTATGCAATAGCTGATACTGGATTAACTAATTACGGATTCCCTGCTTAACACATGTCTAATTCTACTACATTTACACCTGCACAGACTATTATAAGATCAGCATGGCTGAATGATGTAAACTCTGCGGTATATGATACACTAAATTTTGGCAGTCAACATAGTCAAAACTGGTTGCCAAATTCAACATTTTTATATGGCAATGCAGGATGGAATACATTTCCAGCAGGAATTAATATAGGAAGCACTGCAAGTTCAACTTATATAGCTTATAGTGGAACTTCTACATCAGTCCAGACATTATCATCTAATAGTATTTCTGTCGGATCATTAAATACAGCGGGTGATAGCGTTACTCTATCAGGATGGATATTTAATGTAACGTCTTCTGGCACAGCTTCTATCTATGTAACATATTACAACAGTTCAAATACATCTCTTGGAAATTTCTGTCAGTCTAACCTAGCATCAGGTATAGGATGGACATATCTATCAGCATCTTCAATTGTACCTGCTAATGCTGCATATTGTGTAGTTACCTTGCAATGGCAAGGTCTTGGTACAGGATCAAATATTGCATTCTCTCTATTAAAACTTGAAAATAGTCCTTATGCAACTTTATGGTCAGATGAAGCAAGTGCAAATATTGTAAAATATTTAAGTGGTAGCTTTTCTGGTATTATTGAATATACTTCTAATTATACCGTAAGTTCACAGCAATTAGGGAGTGCTGTTCATTGTAATGCTTCTGCACAATATACATTGACCTTACCTGCACCAGATTCACCTAATTTTGGTGGTGCTATCTGGTATCAAAATCAGACACAATATAATCAAGCAATTTATACACCATCAGGAAACTTTTATGGGTATCCTTATAGTGGAGCGGGAACAAATACTATATTGCTTCCACCTACATCAAGTGCATTGATGTATTGTGATTCTACAAATTGGGTGGTTATGCCAATGTCAGGTTATATTGGACAAAATCCTCCACAATTTGATAATTCAATGCTTCAACCATCTACTAGCTGGATCAAGGAAAATGGTATTGTATTAAATAATGAATTGTTATTTAATTCTAGTGCTACTCTATTAACTTCACAGTCAGGGTACGCTATTATAGCAACAACCCCAAATATCATATTTACTATGCCTGCTGCATCAGCAGAACCAGCATATAGTATTTCATATTTGATTAAGAATGAAACATCTGGCGTAGTAACTATAACTGCACAATCTGGAAATTATCTTTCAGGAACATTTAATCCTAATTTACCTGCTGGTGCAAGTGTACTTCTATTCAATGATGGTGGAAGTACATGGGTAGCATTTTCTGCTACTTCTGGCCTAAGAGGAAATTATGCTGGAAGGGCAACAATTGTATCAAGTGTTCAATTAGCATATAATAATGCTGGAACAACATTTCAATTTAATGCACCCGGATATACTGCTACTCTGCCACCTTCTTCTCAGTCAGGTCTAGCATATTCATTTTATAATGATACTTCCGGCATGGCATATATTACTTGTGTATCAGGAAATTTTATATGGGCACCCGGATATGGATATACCAATAATGCTGGCGTATCAACTGTAACATTATCGTCTGGTGCTAGAATTACATTTGTTGACGTTGGTGATGGAGAATATGATATTACTTCATGGTCACAGGTTCCTAGATCATTGATGAATTCTAGCACGTTTTCATCTAGCACAACTCTTAATATCCAACAAGTAGGTCAGATTGTATATTATGTAAACGGAACAGGAAATGCAACATTTACACTTCCATCAGCAAATATACTATCCAATGGACAATATGTAGTAACATTATCTAATCAGTCATCTTATGAATTAACAATTGTTCCTCCTTCTGGCGATGGATTAGACCTTAACCCTAATATATTATATCCGGGTCAAGCATGTACAGTAGTAAATGATGGCGTAACATCTTGGCATCATATATCAAATGAAGCCGGTACAGGAAGTCAATATCAGGCAAGCAAGTTTTATGCTACTAACATTGACGGCTATCATTTTACTGGTAGCACAGGTTACTATTATATGGATGGTACTAATGCTGCTATTAGAACACCTGTTGGTGGATCATTATATGTTCAAGATATTAACCAGAATAATGTTGAAATTATATCAAATGGTCTAACATCAAGTGGAGATATATATCTTCAAGGTGCTTATAAGGGCATTAATTGGACAGATTCTAATGTATCTATCTATGAAGATAGTTCAGGTAATGGTCCCGGTGATTTAGTTGTTAGAACTGGAACTGGTACAACCAATAACTATAACATATTTACTACTAATGGCGGTCTAGTATTACCGGGACAGACAGTAAATGTTGGTGGTGGTCAAATATCTATTGCTAATGGAACTGCCAGTAATCATGCCATTAATTTAGGACAATTAAATGCTTCAACATTTAATGGTGCAACTTTATACAATGTAACTTCATCAAGAGCATTAAATACTACATATACTAACAGCACAGGAAGCCCTATGATGGTTTATGTATTTGTCGCGGTAAATCCCAGTGGAGGATATATAAATTTAACTGGAGAAATAAATGGTGTTGCTGTCTATCAAGTTAATTTATATGGAGCAACAACTATTAATGGGACAATTCCTTTATTTGTTCCACCGGGAATGACATATTATGCAAATGCAAATGCAACTTTACAGGCTTGGGTTGAAATTTATTAAAAGGATAATCATGCAAACATTTATAGATACAGTAACAAGTAAAGTATGGCAATTTGAAGATGGTGTGATTGTGACAGATACAAATGGAGTGTATTCATTCAAAACTGCTACAGGAATGCCATTATCAAATACCCCTACAACTCTACAACCATATACTATTCCTGCACCATCATATCAAGAATTGGTTTCTCAAGCAGCATCAACTCAAAGTCAGATGCTAATATCAGGATATAATACTGCTATTAATACTCCTGTACAATTCAAAAATTCAGCGGGCGTAACATCATCATATAAATTCGGTAATACTCTGACAGCAGCAGGAACAAATGCTCAAGCATTACTTACACAGATTATTGCAGCAGGTTCAGCAGCATGGACAGCAGGTATCTGGTTTGATGTAAACAATGTAGCACAGACTATGACATATTCGGACTTACAAGGTCTAATGGTAGCAATTGAAGCAATGGAAACACCAGATGAACAACAGCTAATGATTAAGTTAGCACAACTCCAAGCAGTTCAAAATATACCATCATTAAATGTAACTTCTACATATTCTATAGGCAATCAAGTAGTAGATCAATATGGAAATGTCTGGACTGTTACATCAGGAACATCAAGTAATGTTGTGACAGTATGGCCTAATAATGCTAGTTCTGGTGAAGTAATGGAATTCAATGGTGTTGAGTGGACATGTAATGGGACACAGGTAGGACTAATAACAGCAATCACTTGGTAATAAATACTAAGTAAACCAACTTCTAAAGGTCATTAAATGGCAGATAATACATCATTAAATATTGGTACTGGCGGTGACACAGTTAGAACGCTTGCCAAGAATATTAACTTCCCTGCAAAAACACAGGTAATTGCATTAGACGTTGGTGGCGGCGATTCATCAACAGAAGCATTGCTTGTTCTTGGACAGACAGTAAAGGCATCTTCAATTTCTGTTGCCATTGCATCAGATCAAAACGCTGTTCCTGTAAATCCTATTATAAAAGGATCGTTTATAGATGCCAGTGGCGTAATAACTACTGGCGGAACTTCTCAATTAGGTCTTGCAGCAAACTTGGCTACTACTTATATCATGATTCATAATCCCGGTTATACATCAACTGGAACGCAAAATACAAATTGGTTATTCTTTAATTTTGGTGTTGCTAATCTAGCAACATATACTTCTTTAGGTCTTGCGCCCGGAGCATATTATATTTTAGAAACAAACTTTATTAGTACAGATCAGATTAATGTGATGGGAGCATTAACTAATCAGCCATATGTTATAAAGTACCTATAAAATGGGTGTCCATAATCAAGCTAGTCATTCCACAAATTTTATACCAAACAATTCTATTCAAAAAACACAAAACATTCAAGGTATAAATTCAACAGGAATATCATTCTATGATTCTCCTATAGTATGGCTAAACCTTGCAAGACATGTAAAACAGGGATGGGTTGGAATACATAGTCAGGCATCAGGTAATGCAATTGGTATAAGCAACATAACTTTAGTATCTGGAAATACCTATAACGTAGTAGTTCCTAGCAATTCTATAAACTCTGGAATCTATAATTCTGCATCTGCAACACCGAACTATATAATTGGGCTTAATTCATCAATTACAATATATGATGCTGTTCCATCAACATTTAATGGAACATATACTGTTCAGACTACACCAACTGTATCTGGTTCTACAATAACATTTGAGATAACTTATCCTATAAATCCCGGCACATACACTTCAAGCGGCTTGTTCTTTACAAATCTTCTATGTAACCAAAATGGTTTGGCAGTTTCCTCAGTATCAGATACAAATGGAGCATTCTATACATATTTGAGCGACTTCGGAACCGATATTATGGCCGGAACATGGACTATAACATGGACTGGCACTGGCGGAATAGGAATAACATATCCTTCAATGAATAATGGAGTATTTGCTGGTGGTGGAACACCGATATTATATGCTGCAAATACTGGTGCATCTGGAACAGGGTGGACATTTACATCATCTGGTGGTGTTAATACTATTACCATTACAAATTATAATCCTACTCCAACAATGGAACATCAAAATGGGGTAAGAGCGCAGCCTAAAAGTGCTACCATAACAAGTTTTCTTACCACAATATATTTTGCTGGTGGTTCATTAGAAACTCTTGAAATTATACCTGCCGGGTATCAGGCGAACTGGTCGGCATGGAAAAGTTATGTTGCAACAACAGGTCTGCAATATCAAACAGCACTTAATTCAACCGTACACCCATTTAACCCTGACTATATAACATACCTTAAAGGTCTAAATGTATCATATATAAGGCACATGTCTGATAATGGTATTGGTGAAGGATATATCCAGCTATGGGCAAATAGACCAACTTTGGTCAATGGAGCAATAGCTAATTTTAGCGCACTTGGTACAATGATCCCATTAGAGGATATTATTTCAATTGCAAATGTTACAAATACATCTGTATGGGTAACATTACCAATGCAAGGAGAATCTATATACTACTCTAATGCATTAGAATTATTAGATGCTGGCCTTGATAAAAGTTTAATAGTATATGTTGAAATATCAAATGAAATCTGGAATCCCGGTGGTTCATATATTCAGTCACAAATATACGCTTCAAACTATACTGGAACAAAACAAATAGCAACAATAGATTCAAGAATATGGTATGGGTCAATATCATTTACTTCTGGAAGCACCACAGCAACATCAAATACTATCGCTTCTCCATCACTAGGAATGACATTTGCTGCTTCATTAAGCGGCTTCCATATGACTTATGCGACTGGCATATCAAATGGAACGTATGTTACTGCTATATCTGGTTCTGCTGGTAATTGGACACTTACTTTAAGTGTAGCAGCAACAGCAACAACTACAAACTCTACAGTATATGGATTTAATACATATTTTACATGTCCTAATCATGGGTATACAGGAGGGCCGACCGGAGGAACCCCATTAGGCTTCAATACACTTGATACATATTTTATAAACAATCAAGGAATTGGTTATCCGTTTGGATGTAGCGCACCATATTATCAGCCTGCAAATTCTGTAATGTATGGTGTAAACTTTATATCGAATGTTATTGACGCAAATACTTTTCAAATATCAAGTGCTGTTGGTACTTCAACTTTAGTTAACTCATTATATTCTTGTTATGGAACAAAAAGTTATATATCAACTAACAACCCTGCAATAAATCCTGCTGCAATTGAATATGTTTTATATGCAGCAACAAAAAATAATGCATGGAATCCAATAACAGTTATTGGATCAAATAATGGCATGTCAACTACAGGGCTAACTGTACTGATGAATCCGTCTTGGCAAGTTGGTACTGCGCAGATATTATCAAATGCATTTTCTTCTATGGATGGATCAACTGTACCAAGATCAAGATATAGAAAATGTGTTGGCTATCAATATTATGGATTTCCTACTTCTGCCCAAGAAATTATGGCTGCTATGACACCAGCAGTTGTTCAAGATATTGACTTTGTTCATGGCGCACCATATTTTTATGTTCACTACTTTGGATTTGATATAATCCCATCAATTAATGGGACTCTTGCATTAAAAGGTTATACTGATAGCAATTCAACTCTTAATTATGCAATACTTCCGGCTGGAACTGTAATTACAGAAGGACAAATAGTTAACAATACTATTCCGTCAGTTTTAACACCAAACGTATATGGGTCAATATCAGCAACTACTGGAAACACATCAAACTTTTTAACAAAAACTAATAGCACTGTTGCAATAACTGGTGGAAATATATCATCTGCATATGTAAGTGGATTAACACCGGGGAATTCATATGACTGCTATTTCTGGAATTCTTCAATTGGAAATTCTGTAAAATTAAAAGGATTGCAGAAGATTACTATAACATTACCAACTTCTGCAAACATTATAACTGTTTCTACTATAACAGCATCTATTCCAGCAAATTCAACTAGTATGACTGTTACTGCCGGAACACCGATCGTTCCGGGGTTGCAAGTTGGTGGACTAGCCATATCTCCAATATCAATACTCAATAATAATACATCTCCATATGTACTTGACGGAACCATATCTACTGCAATAAGTGGTGCATCACTTCCATTATACTGTCTGTCATCATTTAGTGGAACCATGTCAGGAAACACAATTACTATTAGTGGCACTGTTACTGGTCAACCATTACAAGTAGGAATGTCTATTACTGGTGGACTGATAACAAATGCGATAGATATTACCAGTACTCCAGTTAACAACTATGGAATTCTTAATGGATTAATTCAATCAACTGACGGCACATATGGTTGTTTTATTACTGCAATATCAGGTTCCACTATAACACTTAATATATCAATAACATCAGCTATAACTTCTCCATTAGAAACATTTTATGTATATGGGTGGAAAACTATTAGCACATTAAATGATACATTAAACTTTACATCTACCGTATTTAACGACATTTATAACACAAATCAGTCAAATAATGCAATTATTAATTCATTTGGTGCTAATAAAATTCGTCATATTGGATATGAGGCAAATTTTAATTCAATATCATATCCGTTTTATTCACCGGTGCAATATGCTTATATGAATATTATTGAAAACTCTACCGCATTTTCAGAAGTTCATACAAACTATATGAATATGCTAGGACAGAATGGTGGATTCTATGGAACTACATATTTTGCAACACTTGGTTCAAATTCTATATGGGTAAGTGGAAGCGATTTAAGTACATATCAGACTGATAATAGATACTTGACAATCCAAACACAAAATAATTCTAGCAACTCATATTACAATATACCTACAAGTATATTTAATATGCCTATATATATTTTTAATGGATCAACTACATATCCACAGTCTATCACACTTCCATCATCTGACTTGGCAGGAAGTACATATACACATTCTATCATAGATGGAGATTTTACTGGACAATGGACAGTATCAGGTAATTCGGCAACATTAAGTGCTGCCCCTGTTGGATATGGAACACAACCAAACACATTTAATCTTATACTAAAATCAAAATCGGCTAATATTACTAGTCTTAATGCACTTGATGTATATGTGTCTTCTGCATGGTATCAACCAGATGCGGTATATGTGTGGGATAGTAAATTAAATAATGGTTTATTACCTTCTGCTGGAATTCAGCCAATAGTGGGGACACCATCGCCAACTACAGCAGGAACAATACCTGCTTCTGTTCCTGCTAATGGATGGTGGAACAATTATAGTGCATCTAATTCAAACAGTGCTTATGTTGGATCAAATATTGTAAATAATGGTCTGACAAACTTTTGTCTGATGGTTTCTATAAAAGGACTTCCTGTAGTTGGAGATTATTCATATCCATTTTTGACTTCATATGCTTCTATTGGATTAGAATTTAATGGAACTGTTGGTCAGGTAAATATGTTCTTTAATGATGGAAACTATAATATATCAAGTGTAACAACTGCATTACAGACTAATGGACATTATTATGTCACATATAACTTTGTTCCAACAGTAGACTTTACTCAAAATGCATTAAGCCAAGTAGCTGTTATATCTGGATGTACACCATCTACGTTTGACCTAACTACTAATGTTGGAAATACCATTATATCAACTGCATTAAATCAGATTGTAGTGGATGTTGGAACAACTAATCCGGGTACATGGACATCTGGTGGATATTTGATATATAAAAACATAGCAACACTATCAACAACTACTCAAGCGACTGTGACAAATGCTGCTATATCTGGAAATGGAACAGTATTATATATTTTCTATGATTCTGTTGCCGGACAGATAACATATGGGGGCATAGTTGCTGGAACTAATTATACTATAAATACTATTAACCACAAGTTACTTGCAGATTACAAGTATATAAACTTTTTGGATTTTGCTTCTGATTCAACCGGTATAAATATTGGTTGTACACAAATAATTTTGCGTGGAGCATCTAATTATGGAAATACATTCACTCTTTCAAACGCCGTTTCCGCTGCAATAGAAATGGCAAATTACATGGCAATATAAACTCAACTTAAATATAAGGTAAAATAATGGCTGATAATACAGTATTAAATCTTGGGGCTGGTGGCGATACAGTTAGAACACTTGCTAAAACAGCAAACTCTCCTGCAAAAACACAGGTAATTGCATTAGACGTTGGTGGCGGTGATGCTACTGCTGAAACCTTGCTGGTCTTAGGTCAGTCAGCAATGGCAACATCTGTCCCTGTAACAATTGCCAATAATCAAACTGCTGTTCCTGTATCTGGTACTGTTGGTATCACTGGAACTGTTCCGGTTTCAGGAACTTTCTGGCAAGCTACTCAACCTGTTTCTTTAGCCACTGTTCCGCTTCCTACAAACGCCGCACAAGAAACTGGCGGAAATCTGGCATTAATTTACAGTGCTTTGGCCGCAACTCTTACCACACAACCATCTTCACATGCAACAACTGCAAATTCTGTAACTGGAACTCTTGTAGCAAACACTGCAACCCAAATTCTTCCAGCAAATGCAACAAGGAGAAAAATTATTTTTACTAATAATGGAAGTTCTGCAATTTATTTAAGTTGGTATAATAACGCAACAATGAACACTGGAATTGTTGTTGCCGGTGGGGCATCATATTTTGATGATAACCCATTTAATACTGCATTAAGTGCAATTAGTGGTTCTGATTGTGCATACACAATTCAAGAAGGATAATATAAAATGTCTGGAATTTTTAATAATTCAAGTTCTACAAAATATAATCTAAAGAAATCTTATCATGCAGGATGGATGAGAAATGCTGCTGTTGGAACTGTTGCTAATGTTACTGGTGGCATCACTACACATACTGTAATTGAATGTCCAGTTCCTAATGTAGATTTTTATGCAGTAAAATTAATTTTTGCCAATGTGGAAGCATATAGCCAAACGGCTTATGTACAAATTGGGTCACAGTCTGATTTAAGCACTGTTGCTAACATCATCAATAATAGTGGACCAAATAATGACATTAATGCAGGAACTTATGTTACTGTAACTGCAAATAATGGACAATCTCCAATCGATATACCAGCAGCCACAGGAAATGATCCATTTGGAGTAGCATGGGGATCGGCAAATCCAATGCCATTTGCTACAGATGTTATTCCAATGATGTCTATGCCTAGAACAGACGGTGGACAATATAGAGCATTGTCTATCAGATGTTTTTTCCCATATAATTCTGTCACACCTAACCTTACAGTTAGTTCAATGTTAGGATTTCAAACTCCTCCTACTGGACCAAAAGTATTTGGTTATATCCAAACAGGGACAAATGGAACTTCATTAGATGGCGGAGCATTAGCAAACTTTACTACTACTGTATCAATTCCTACAGCAAATCCAATAGTAGGTGTTGTATTTTATACACATCAAAGATGTATTAATATGTTCTTTAATGGTGACAGTATTACCGCTGGTGCAGGTATAACGACTTCATTTACTAATGCATCTAGTACTATTAGTGGAACTACTCTTACATTCGGAACTGCATTGGGAACTAACGTTCCCCAAGTTGGTGCATCTATTACTGGTGTTGGTGTTGCTGCTGGCACAGTATTAGTATCAGGATCAGGCCAAACATGGACAGTAAATATAAGTCAAACTGTTGCATCCACAAACTTAACAGTATGCAATTCAAATAATGACTGGTCTTATCTAACTTCCGCACAATTATCTACTACAAACTTGCCAGTAGCACCAATTAATTCTGGTTGGGCTGGACAAACATCATCACAATATGTTGCAAGACTAAGAAATTGGATGCCTATATTTGATCCTGACATTCTTGTATATTCAGCATATACACCAAATGAAACTATAAGGTGGTTCCGTGGAAGCAATTATCTTGTTCCACTTAATCTAGGATCAGCACTTAAAGCGGCTTCTGCTATTAATGCACACCCTGTTATCTGGACCGGGTTGCCGACCACATTTGACGGCACAAATCAGGCAAGTTCAAACTGTGCAATTGGTTCTGCTGCACCAACATGTTCAATCGCAAGTGGCGTGATGACGGTTACTGCCATGTCATATTACACTTGGGGTCTACAAGTTGGAGATCATATCTGTACGAGCATGTCAACTTTAACAGGCTGTACTATTAGCGGAACCACTCTGACTATTACTGGCGGAACTCCTGTTATTGGACAAACATTAGTAGGCAATGGAGTAACAAACTGTACTATTACAGCAGGTTCAGGAACATCATGGACTGTATCAGTTTCACAGACGGTTTCCACATCCATTACTATGTATGCTTATACTGATACTGGCGTATATATTACTTCATTTGGTACTGGTGTTGGTGGTATTGGAACATATAACGTAAGTAGTTCAACATATTCACTTGCTTCTCAAATGTGTTTTACTTTTCCAGATACATTTAGAACTCAATATAACACATATCTAAGAAGTATTCCAAATGTTACATTAATTGATATTGGTGGTAAAATGGGAAATGGTGCTCAACCTGAACTGTGGGGAAATACGGCTTGGACAAGTGATGCAGCAACTGCACCCGGCCTACACCCCGGTGTTGCTGGAAATATAGAAATGGCAAATCTTGCTGTGCAGGCAATTCAGCCAATTCTTGCACAAAATACATAAAAGATAAGAGGAAACTATGGCAACTAGAATTGAATCAAATGGCGATTATAAAGTAAGTACAACATTAGGAAGCACTCAAGCCCCTGTAACAGAAACACCTGTAGTAACATCATGGGTGTTTACTAATGGTGCCGAACCGGGAATGATGTATATTACAGGTGGAACAGTAACGGCAATTACTATTACCAGAGGAAATAATGCTGCTATTACAACTGGACTAATAGCAGGAAGTTTTTATCTGGCACCTTATGATATTCTAACAGTAGCTAATACTGTTGTTCCTACAGCAATATTTGTGCCATGTTAAATAAACTAATCAAGATAGCCATTTTACTAGCAATATTCCCATTGCTAGTATTTGGCACCTCAATTTCACTGTTAGCATATCTTTATGCTATTATTGTAAACCAAGATGAAGCATGGAACATAGCAATTGCAATTGATGATGTTGGAAATGTATCATTTAATGGTGCATTAGGACAAACTATTAGCAGCAGGTGTGCTCATAGCAATTCAAGTCTATGTAAATTTCTATGCTGGATATTAGATCAAGTTAATCCGGGTCATTGTAAAAGAGCACTAACTGCACCAGATCAAAACCTACAAATAAAATAAATGTCAGCTATAATCAGAAATTCATTAAGAATTGCAAATGTTACCAATTTTATTAACTCCTATTCTTCTGGTGTAGGATCATTATACCTTGGCATTGCAAGACCTGAATATTGGTATTATTCTACTTCACAGGATACACCAGTTCCTAATCCATATAATAACGTCATATCTGATGACCAAGATTGGGAAGATATGATGCAACTTAAAATTATACCATCTGGAAATATGTCTTATGGTATATATAAAGAAATGTGGACTAATAATGTAAAGTATGATGCATATAGACATGACTGGAATGGTTCAAGACAATCAGTATATAATGGACCTAATACATCAACTTATGTACCTTATCCTGCCGATTTAAGTCAGGCAAAGTATTATGTCATTTCTTCATTATCATATAACATCTATATTTGTCTTCAACAAAGTATTATTAATGGTGTAGTACAACCATCTACAGTAAACCCTGACTTTGGATCAAATCAAGGAACTACTGGTGTAATTCAATGTTCTGATGGATATTACTGGAAATTTATCGCAAATACTGGACCTTCACAATTATCACAGTTTTCAACTGCTACATATCATCCTGTATCTACAATTACAACTACACAGACAACTAATAGTCCATACTTTAATCAATGGACTTCACAGACAAATTCTGCCACATACAAAGGTGGGGTGTATACAGTAAATGTTATATCAGGTGGCACAGGATATAATGCTGGTGCTGCTGGTTCTGCTCCATTGTCAACCAATGCTACTATAACAGGTGATGGTACAGGCATTCAAGGGACTATTACTTATGGTGCAGGAGGATCAATTCTTTCCATTCAAATAACCAATCCCGGTACTGGATATAGCTATATTGATATTATTCCTACTGGCGGAACAGGCGTAGTTCTTGATGTTATCTATACTTCAATGAAAGGTCTTGGGGTTGATCCTGTAAGCGATTTGAATGCATTTAACTGTATTATTAATCAGAGTCTTATTTCAAATGAATCTGGCGTATTCACTGTTACAAACTCTTATAGAAAAGTTTGTCTGGTAAGCAATCCTTATACTTATAATACAACTACTATTGCTACTGCAACTGACTTGGATGCAACTATTTCACTGGTGGTATCGGGCGGATCATATACGCCTAATGAAGTCGTAACTGATTCTGTTACAGGCGCTAAAGGCATTGTAATTGATTCAGGAAATGGGGTTGTAAGAGTAATCAGAACATCTAATGAAAACTTTAGTTATGCTGGTGGATCAACTTCATTTCAAGCAGGGTCAACCTTACAACCTTCATCTGGAACAATTTCATCAATTACTGAACCAACTGTAGCAAAATATTCTGGTAAAATTATCTATGCAGAATATAGACCTGCAACTTTAAGAACAACTGGACAAACAGAAAATATTACAGTAGTGTTGTCATTCTGATTATAAATAGTAATGTCCAAAAATAAGAATGTAGCAGAATGACATTTAACTTCAATAACTCTCCATATTTTGATGATTTCGTAGCAAATGCTGAACCTAATAACTATCTAAAAGTTCTATTTGTCCCCGGCAATCCTGTTCAAACAAGGGAAATGAATCAGATTCAAAGCATGTTGCAAAATCAGATTCAGAAACAGGGCGATGCCACATTTGTTAATGGAACTGTCATACAAGGTGGAACTCTTGCCTATGATAATACAATTCAATATGCTAAGTGTCAGGCAACTTATGCAGGTGTCAGCATTGACTCTATTGGACAATCTCTTGTAGGTCTATATGTTGTTGGTCAAAGTTCTGAAGTAACTGTATCAATTCTTCACTATGAACCATCTACTTCTACTGATCCCGGTACAATCTATTATAAAGTAGTATCTGCTACCAGTACATATCAAAACTTGATACAAGGTGAACTTGTATTTTCATCAACTCTAAATCTATATTTCCAGCTAAATACAGGTTCTACTGCTATTGGTACAGGTTCCATCGTATCAATATCTCAAGGCATCTATTATGTAAATGGATATTTTGTCGGAGTTGACAGCCAAAGCATTGTACTTGATAAGTATGATTCTACTCCATCTGTTACTATTGGACTTACAATCACAGAAAATATTGTAACTCCAAGTCAAGACATTACATTATATGATAATGCAACTGGTACACCTAATCAAGCTGCACCCGGCGCAAATAGGTATCAGATTGTATTGACTCTTACTACAAGAAACTTATACTATACAAATAGTACCAATAGCACACTAACATTTATTCCATTGATGCAAATAGTCAATGGATCAATTCAATACAATAACAATACAACTCAATTCTCAAAGATTGAAAAACTTCTTGCACAAAGAACTTATGATGAAGCAGGCGATTTTACTATTAATCCTTATAAGATTTCATGTCAGCCATACAGAAACAATAATCTAGGTCAATGGGCGCAGAATATACCATGTTTGATAGGCGACATTGTAACCAATTCAAGTAATACATACATTGCAATGAATACTGGCTATACTGGTACAACTGCACCAGTTCAGACATTTGGAATTGCATCAGACGGTAACATTAACTGGCAGTATATCAGCACAATGCCTGTTAATAATGGCGCTAATGTACTGACAACATCAAACCTTGCAACAAACATAGCAGACAATGGAAATCTAACTCTTAATGTAGGTGCAGGAAAATCATATGTTCATGGTCATGCTATCAAGACTCCACAGACACAGATAACAATTCCTAAAGCTGCTACTGCTGCACAAAAGACTGGCATTGCATTTGGTGCGCCAAACTCTGATTATACTCCAATTACAAATGTTGTAGGCATTGTAAATACTGGTACAATGACTGCTATCAACATTGTAAACAATTCATCTACTGTTATCGGAACAGCTTATGCAACTTCGTTAGAATATGTCTCTGGTACAATTGGTTCTACTACATCAGTATATAACCTGTTTATTGTAGACCTACAGATGTATCAAGGATATACATTTGTAAGTAATGCTTATGCTATTACTTCTGCATCAGGATTCAGTGCAAATCTTAATCTAACACCAACAAACCTATCTGGTGTAGTAACAACTACATCTGGTTCTGCTACCGTATTTGGTTCTGGAACTGCATTTACTACTCAATTAGTAAATGGCGCAACAATCTATATCAATGGAACTGCTGTAACTGTCCAAAACATTATCAATGACTATGAATTAACATTAACTGCTACTGCTGCTGCATCTTTAACTGATGCTCAAGTTGTATGGAATAAACCTACACTTACTTCTGGAATCCTGCTTGCACCCGTAACAGACAGTTATATCCAGTCAGTAAGAACTTCATCAGGTAGCATTGACTTTGCCTATGAAGTAAAGAAATATCTGACATTTACTGCAACTTCTACATCATACACTTATACCTTATCAACATCAGGTGATACATTTGTTGGTATTACAGGTCATATTGTATCTACTGCTGCTGGCGCTATTATCAATCCTACTATCAGTCTTGATTCTACTCAAACAATCATGACAATTTCAGGATTGACTTCTGGAACCACTTATGGCGCACAATTAATAATTAGACATTCACAGGCATCAGCAAAAGAAAAGACTAAAACTCTTGCTACTCTAACTGTTATAGTCAACTCTAATACAATCACTGACGTTAACAATAACACTCTATTATCAGGATATGGATATACTTCTGCAAATATTCCATTAACACAAGCTGATGCACAGGTTATTACCAAGATAACAATGTCTGGTACACCTACCACTTATTCATCAACTGGCGAGACTGATATAACCACATGGTATTCTTTAAGTAACAATTCAAATTCATCATACTATGATATTTCAAGTGCCAAAAGAATTTCTGGTATGCCAGTACCACAGAATCCTATCAAGATAACATTTGAATACTTCTCACATTCTTCTGGTGACTATTTTAGTGCAAACTCATATTCATCAATTCCTTATGGTTCTATTCCTGTAGAAGTTCATAACAATACTGAATATAGACTGGCAGACTGTATTGATTTTAGATCAAGAACTGATAGCCCTGCTACATTTGGTGCGAATGCTTTAATTGCAAGCCCATGTCTGGCAAATAGTAGTTTGGTATCATCATATTCATATTATCTTCCAAGAATTGACTTACTGGTATTGTCATCAGGCGGCGTATTTGAATATATTACTGGCATTCCAATGACAAACCCTGTAGTTCCTGTCACTCCTGATATGACTATGCCAGTAGCAGAACTATCATTCTTGCCTTATACTTCTAATCCATCATCTGATATTACCATCACTGTATCTAAACATCAAAGATACACAATGGCAGATATTGGTGATTTAGATAAAAGATTGTCTAATGTAGAGTATTATGTGGCTATGTCACAGCTTGAACAAAATACTTCTAACATGAATGTGTATGATGCAAACGGTCTGTCAAGATATAAAAATGGATTTATTGCAGACTCATTTAATAGCCTTTCAGTAGCAGATACTTCAAATCCTGATTATAGGGCAATTATTGGTATATCAGATCAAGTATTAACAGGAAATACACAGATATTTTCTGTGCCATTAACTGAACCTCAGTCTATTACACCTTCTAATAGACAATCTCTAGGATATTCAGTATATGGCGATTATTACATGCTTCCATACACTGAAAATGCATGTGTCACACAGTCAATTGCTACAACTACTCAATATGTAAACCCATATTCTACTTTTAGATGGTCTGGTAACATGCAGCTTACACCATCTAGTGATGTATGGGTGGATACAGATAACATCAACAATGTTATCAACACTTCTGTAAGTTCTACTAACACTAAAGCATGGGTTCATTTACGTTCCAACTTTAGCATGGTGTATGCTCAATGGACAGGAAATTTCTGGCAACAGCCAAGAAATTATTGGACATTTTTGCCTGAACCATTAAGGGGTGTAACAACTACTGCAACAACTTCATCTACTACAAATACTGTTCAGGACTCAACTTCTACAATCAATCTTCCATATTCACAGAATATGCCAGTAGTTGTACAAGCATCTGGACTTGAACCATTTACACAGATGTATTTCTTTGTTGATGGCACAAACTATAGTTCATCAGTAGTTCCATGTACTAAAATCTATATTAACTATGAAGCAGGACAATTCCAAGGATTTAATGATACCACTGCATCAAATACATATGATCCTCTAAGAAATGTCATTACAACAGATTATCAAGGCAACTTTAGTTCATTATATCCGGGTGGCTTCTGGACTCATGATAACATTTTATCAGGTGGTGAAGTATTCAAATATTGGGCAACATCCACTCTGCTATATGCTGGCGTAATTGTTGCAAGAGAAGTTGAATATAATCCTGCTGCATCTGCATATCAGACAGTGTTATATGTAACTAACATGAATTCATATACTGCTACATCAGCATATGGAAATACATTTAGTTCACAATCAGCCACATCTGTTCCTGTAGGTGTAACTATCACAGGTAGCATTTCTGGCGCAACTGCTAATGTGACATCTGTAGTAGCACCTGCTAATATGCAGACAAATAGCCTTGGAAATCTATATTCAGTATTCTATATCCCGCCCGGTCAGGTAAAAGCAGGCACAAGAACATTTAGCCTTAGTTCATCAACAAGTCTAGGAAATGGTACATCAAATACTTATGCGCCATTCGTAGTCGGTGGCACATTAGATGTTGTTAATACCACTACATATAATACTACAAATACTCAGTATAATACAGTATTAAACTTTGATCCATTGGCACAGATATTCACTATTCCGTCAAATATGTCAAATGGATGTATTATAACATCTGCTGACATTTATGTTGCATATGTTGAAGCAAATGAAACACAACCATTGATTGTTCAGATTTGTGAAACAGAAAATGGGTATCCTGCTGCTGATTTATTGAATGGTGCTACTGCTGTTCTAAATCCTCAAGATATTACTGTTTCATCTGATGGAAGTGTTGCCACAAGATGCCAATTCCTACAGCCGATTGTATTACAGCATGGTAAAGAATATTGCCTAAAACTGATTAGTAATTCATCATATTATAAAGTGTTTGTTGCACAGATGGGACAGACTTCATTAACTGATCCTACTCTAATAGTTGCACAACAACCTTATACTGGTGCATTCTTTGAGTCACAGAATAACTCTACATGGGTTCCTAATCCTAATCAGACTCTAAAATTCACATTGAATCAGGCATTATTCAGTTCTAATGCTTCTGCTATTACCTTGCAGAATCAAACTCTGAATACAACTTACATGCCAGTTAATCCATTTATCACAGCTAATGGAACAACTCTTGTAAGAGTATATAATCCTTCACATGGATGTCAGACAGGATTCAAGGTAACTTATGCTGGTTCAACTGATCCTAGATTTGTTGGAACATTTACCGTAGCTTCTGTTGTATCAGACGACTATTATACGATCAATCTATCTGCTACAAGCACAACAACTGGTCCTTATGGTGGAACTGCTGTAACCTGTGATACTAATATCAGATATGATGCTATTAATGTATATGTAGGAAACGCATACTATCTTAACAATGGGAGTATTAATGTATCTATTACTGGTAATACTGGTTCTGGTGGACTTGATGCTACTCAGACAAAGCTTGCATTAAATACTTCTGTAGGACTGATTAACTCCAAGTATGTAATGTCTCCTGAAAATGAAACAGGAATTCTTGCAGGTTCCAAGTCACTGACAGCAACTATTAACCTGACAACAAATGACCTTAATCTGTCACCATTACTAAATAGAAATAATATATCAGCTATCCTGAATTCATATAAAGTATATCCTACTTCTACTGCACAGAATTTGGTAACTGATAATACTACAATTTGTTCAGCACAAGCAAGTGTTACATTTAGTTCAACAAATAATACTATCACATTCCCAACTGGTTTTGATATGAGCAACCTGCAAATTGGTTCATATATCACAATTACAGGGACAACCAATAACAACTATACCACTGAAATAATTAACTTGATTGGACTTTCAATCTATGTTTCATCAACAGTAACATCTGAAAGCCCTGCATCAACTACTATTACTCAAGCAACTGGATTTGTTTCAGATATTGCACCTGTTGGTTCTACTTCTGAATCAATCTATATTACAAATCCTATTATCCTTGCTAATTCATCAACTGGAATTCAGGCAATGTTCAGTGTGATTTCTGGTGTAACAGGAAATGTACAGATATATTATAGAGTGGCAACTTCACAGTCAAGACTAAATAATACACCTTGGACTAATATTGCATATAGTATGTCTGCTAATCAGTCTACATATACAGATCAACAAGTATATGTAAATGGATTAACTGGATTTACTGCTGGTCAAATTAAGCTAGTATTAACAGCATCAAATCCATGTGATGTTCCATCTGTTAAAGATTTTAGTGCAATATTCCTAGCATAAAGGCATAATATGAAAAAGCAATCAGCAGGCATATATGTAAGTCATAATAAACGCGAATTTGATGAATATCAACATACTGCAAAAATCCTAGAGAAAAAAGACGAGGATATTGATAATTTCAAAAAAAGAATAGATAATCTTGAAAGTATGCTGAATGATCTAATCGTAAAATTAAAAACATAACAAGAAAGACAGTAACAAATGATTTTAGATTTGCAGCTAAATTCTACAGACAATTTTATACAAACATATTTTCCAGCAATCATTTCAGGTATAGGTGCGGCAATATCAACATATTTCTGGACTAGAAGAAAGTCTGGAAAGGTTGATTTGGAAAAAAAGCTAGACAAGACAATTACTGATTTGATGGACAATATCAAGAATGAACGAGAGAATTGTCTTAATAAACTTGATTCAGAAAGAAAAGATCATCAAAAAAAGATTGAGTATTATGTAAATCTATTATCACAACTAGAAAAAGAAAAAGATAGTGCTACTATTAAAGTAAGTCAACTTGAAGTAGAAGTAAGACACTTAAATGATAAAGTTGATGAATTGAAAACTATGGTAAATACTCTTATATCAATAGTAGAAGATAAAGCTGACAAGCTTAATTCTATTACGGCAGTAGCAAAAACACAAGGTAAACAATAATGCCTGAATTTGGTGGATATTCTGTTCCTGCAAGTCCTACTAAGGTAGTTTATAAGACTACCACAGATGTAGTCAATTATATATTTGACTTCTCTGGAAGACTTGCATTAGGAGAAAATATTACATCTGTTGCATTTAATGCATCTGTTCAGGCTGGAACTGATCCTAGTCCTGCATTAATACTTGTTGGTTCATATGTAACAACTGGTCCTATTGTTACACAGCCTATTGGAAATGGTATAGCAAATGTTGTATATAATGTAACATGCACAGTTTCAACGTCGGCAGGTCAGTCATTTAATCAGATAATCCTAGTAGATATTAGAGAACCAGTACCATCAGTCTCTATTAATACTCAACAGGCACTTGCAGATTATTGTCTAAGACAATTAGGTGGTGGTTCAGTAAATATTGAAATCACAGAAGATCAGTTATTAGACTGTATTGATAGTGCAGTTAGATTTTATCAAGAATATCACTTTGATGGACTGATTAGAGATTATTTTGTGTATAAAATCCAAGGAACACAACTAACATTAACATCTGTTACTGGTATCAATGTAAATGATAACATTGCGAATTCTACAGGAAACACTGTAGCAACTGTTGTATCAATATCTGGTAATGTAGTTACTATAGGATATCAGAATGGATATATCAAGTTTCAGGTTGGTGATACAATCAACTTACAGAATGAGTCATATAATCCAATTGGAACTATTACAAATATAGTATTAGGTGATCCAGACTTAGGTTATATTGTTCCTCCAACAGGAACATATGGCGTCATTAAGATACTAGACCTTAAAACAATTTTATCATCATCTGATTATATGTTTAATATTCAATATCAGGTAATGATGGCAGAAATTGAAAATATTGCATCTGCTGGCATGTCATATCTATATGGTGTTGAGAATTATCTAGGACAACTTGATTTTGTTCTAAGAAAGCAGAAGGATTTCAGATATAATCGTAGAATGGATAAGCTTTACCTTGATATTAACTGGAATTATGATTTGCCTGTTGGAAATGTTATTGTAGCAGAAGTATATAAAGTTGTTGATGAAACAGTGTACCCTGCTCTATATACTGATATATGGCTTAGAAAATATACAACCGCATTAATAAAAAGAACATGGGCTTATAATATCAGAAAATATGCCGGAGTACAGCTTCCCGGCGGCATCATGTTTGATGGAGATAAATATTATCAAGAAGCTGTTCAAGAAATCAAGGATTTGGAAGCAGAAGCAATTGATGCATCCGGTCCATTAACTTTTATGGTCGGATAAATAATGTCACAAGAAAAATTAAACGCAAAGGAAAATGTAAAAATGTCAGTGTCAACACTTGGAAATGCATCTGATAGCCTAAAACCAAAAGGCACATATCATGTTACATGCCATGATTCAAACGGAAGTCTTCTATGGGAAGAAGATATTAACAATGTGGTATGTACTGCTGGTAAAAACCTAGCACTTGATACCATTCTTTCAGGTTCAGCATATACTGTAACTGGCCCATATATGGGACTTATTTCATCTGTGTCATGGAGTGCTACTGCTGCCACTGATACAATGGCAAGTCATTCTGGATGGACAGAAGCAGGTTCTACAAATGCACCTACTTTTGCATCAAGAGGAACAGTAGCATTTTCATCTGCATCAGCAGGATCAAAGTCTACATCAAGTGCAGTATCATTTACAATGACTGGTGCTGGTACTCTGGAAGGATGCTTTCTAGTTTATGGATCAGGTGCAGTCAATACCATTGGTAGCACAGCAGGAACACTTTTATCAGCCGGTGCATTTACTAGTGGTTCACAGGTAGTTTCTTCTGGAAACGTGGTAACTGTTAGCTACATGTTGTCAATCTAAGGATAAAATATGTCAATAATCGTAGGATCAAAAGTAGAACAAATTATCAAATCCCCTATTGTTGGAAATGTTATTGCATTTTCACAAGATCAATATGACGGCGGTGTAATGGTAATGGTAGAATGGAAAGATGAATCTGGACAAGTTCATAGACGTGCTTTCAAGAAAGATGAAGTAAAGGAAGTTGAATAATGCCATTAATTCAAGGACAATTAAAACAACATACAGTAGAATTCATTTATGGTACTGGAATTGTCTTTGATGGCGTTAGAATTGATAACACTTCTACCACTGGACCGTTTACATTTCAAACATCTGAATCAGTATTAAATGGTGTACTTGATGGTTGTGGTGGTGGTGGAGGTGGTGGAGGTGGTTCTACATCTACCACAGAAGCGGCGGGCGGCGGTGGCGGTTCAAGTGGCTTAAGTATCACAGACTTTGAAGTTCATTGGCCAAAAGGTGGTGTAATAACTGTAACTTTAGGAATTGCTGGAACTGGTGGCGCTGCTGGTAGTGCTGGTACAAATGGAACTGACACAACAGTTACCGGACTTCTAACAAATCAAGTTTCTTCATTATCATACAGCGGTACAGCAGGTGAAATAAGAATTAGTGGTGGTGTAGCAGGACAAGCTGCTACAACTTCTGGTTCTGGTGTTGGTGGCGGAAATGTTCTTGCTACAGGTGGAGCATCAGCAACAAACGGTGCCACTGCTGTTAATGGTGTTAGTGGAACGGAATATATCAAAAGCGCATTTGGTAATGTATATTTAATGAGTGGTGCATCAGGTGGTAATGCGTCTACTACTGTTACCGTTGCTGGTGGTGCAGGTGGTGGCTGGGCTATCGGACTTCTATATCTTGGTGGCAATGGGGCTTTCGCTTCACAAACAACACAAGTTGGTGGTGAAAATGGAACTGCATCATGGGGTGGTGGTGGCCTTGGTGGCGCATCGCTATTTGGTGTCCCCGGTGTAGGCGTCAGTACAATTGCTACTGCGGCAGCCAATGCAACAGGATTTGGTGCAGGTGGTACAGGCGGCAATGGACAAAGTGCTGGATCAAATGGTTCACCCGGATACTTAAAATTAACATATTGGTCTACAAACTAAAGAGAAAACAATATGCTATCATTACTATTTAATATACTTAACGACAGTTCTACAACAAGTTCATCAAACATTGTAGTTAATGAATACAGTGCAACAACAACAGTGTCAACATCAGAATATTTCTTACCTAACTATTCTACAACTGCTACGGCAATGACAGTTCCCGGTTTATGGGAAACATTCCTTGATTTATCAACTCTTGTTGATGGGGATGTTCTACAATTTAAAGTTTATGAGACTACACTTTCTGGTGGAACTCAAATTGTATATGACATCAAAGAGTTTACCAATTTACAGCAAATCCCCGGATTTATCTATCCGCCAATTATATTAGGCAATGGATGGAATATATCATTGACTATGTTAACTGCTACCCCAAGAGTTATTAACTGGCGTATTAGCCTTGTAAAATAGGGCAAATAGATGTTTTTAGAATCGTCAGCCTTAGTAGCATCTGGCAATTCACAATTATCTACAATTGAAAGAAGTGTATTAGAACAAACATCAGCACTGGAAACAGTGTCTAATGGACTAATATATCAAGAATCTGCTAATGAATCTGGCAATGCTCAGGATACAAATTCTGTAAATATAATCTTCTCATTATCTGTATCAGAAGCAGGCAATGCAGCAGATTCATCTTCGTTTATTATAGACTTTGTCCAGACAGTATCAGAATCAGGTTCAGCAACTTCAACATCTACACTAGACCTAACATTAACAGTAAATGAGTCTGGTAATGCTCAAGAAACTGTCACTAATTCAATGACAGTCGCCTTGACTACAAATGAAGCCGGTAATGCTCAAGACATCTCTAATACAAGTGCTATATTCCATGAAACAATAGCTGAGTCTGGAAATGCACAAGACAGCTTTACAGAATTTATGTATGCAGCACTTGATATGTCAGAATCAGGAAACTTTATTGATATCAGCTATACAAACCTTAGCGCAAATATATCATTTACAGAATATGGCAATGCAGTAGATACTATTAATTATATTTATTTAATAGAAACATCTGTGTATGATACAGAAACATCTATTGACACAAATTCAAGCAATTACCTGTTTGATTATATTGATAACCTAAATGCTACTGATACATATACAAATTATACTACAAATTATTCAAATAAGCTACCATTAATCAACCCATATTTTAATCAGAATCAGTCAAAGAGTAATCAGAATATAATCCAAGGATTGTCTACAGAAGTCATTAAGATGATGGGTAGAGTTTATTACTATCTGCCTAGAAATCAACAACTAACCCAACTTATCCTTGGAGAAGATGTACTATCAAGCTTTGATGTCGCTATTCCTATTGAAATGTATCTGGTAGATTCAATGGGATTTGACGGGCAAAAAGAGATTTACTCAAAGTTTGGTCTACAGATAAACAATAGTTACAAGCTTGCGGTTTCTATCCCAAGATGGGAACAGGAAGTAATGTCAATGTTTAATGGTCAGCCATATCTGAACGGTACAGCTACATTCAATAAGACAAATTATAACAGACCATTTGAAGGTGATTTGATCTATGATCCTATGACAAACTTTTTAATGGTTATCAAGTTTGTTGACTATGATGCACAATTCTTCCAGCTAGGAAAGAATTATACTTATACACTTTCCTGCGAGGCTTACTTGTATCAGAATGAGATTGTTGATACTGGTGTACCTGAAATCGACCTGTTTGATACTACATTTAGCCAAGACATGCTATCCTATACAATCACTGATGAATTTGGTAATGATATGCTACAAGAAGATTCAGATTACTTCTTACAAGAAATTACAGGTGAAATTGCTGTGTCAAGAGATATAGAAGTTGATTTCCAAACTCCTAGTACATCAATAAATACTGTCATTACCACGCCATTCAGCTAATCATGACACTGTTTTCAAACTACTTCTATCATCAAACTACCTTGTCATTTTTAGTGGCATTTGGAAGTCTATTTGATGGAATAACAGTTCAGAAATATGATGGAAATGGGATGAAGATTCAAGACTATCCTGTTCCAATTGAATATAGTCCTAAAGCTAAATGGTATGCGTCCATCACAGAAAGACCTGACTTTACTTCTCCACAAGTACAGATAACATTGCCTAGGATGTCATTTGAGATTGTTGACTATACCTATAACTCTGATAGAAAACTTGGATTTAATGGGACATATCTAAATGGAAGTAATAATGATGGTTCAAGAACAAAAATTTATAGTCCTAGCCCTATTGATCTATCAGTTAATCTTTACTGTCTGACAAAGGATAATGTAGATAACTTTCAGATTCAGGAACAGATTTTACCATACTTTCAGCCATTCCTAAATTTGAACTATACTAGTCTTCCAGAGTATAATATAAACAATGACTTTCAGGTTTACTACAATGGCATGACTGTTGAGGATCAGTATACCGGGGATGTAGAAACACAAAGAATGATAATGACAACATATCAATTCAAGGTTCCTGTAAACTATTATGGGCCTACCAATATTGGATATGGTGTTATCAAAGACGTTACTGTTGGTCTTGGTATGATGAATCCAGATGAAATAGTGGAAACAATTAATTATGCCATTAAACCAATTTCAGCAAATCAAAATCAACCTTATACAATAGTAGAGACACTTACACCATAAAATAATGAAAAATCATGATAGAGGTAAACTCTTTGAACTATTTGTAGGATTAAATCTTTGTAAACAGCTTACATTTAATCGCACATCAAATCCTCATGAATACATAGATAACATGTATTCTCAATATAGTAGTGAAGTTGATACTGTAAAATCGTATGCAACTATATCAGCAAACAAGTTAAAGACCCAATTCAAAATTGATGAATGTTATTGGACTTCATACGGAAAGTCAGATTTCGTATCATTTGATCTTCCAGATGCAGGATGTTCAGACCTAGTTATAAAATCAGATAAAAAATATATAGGTCTATCTCTAAAACTAACAAATACAGGAAATATTACATTATCATCATTTGGAATTGAGTCAATATCATCTTCCATAGGATTTAATCCTGAAAGTCTATTTTCAATAAAATACAAGATGGATGAAGAACTGTCAAATAACAGTTATGGCAATAACATGGAAGAAAGAAAAAGATGGTACAAGACAACTAAAAACAAGGTAGTGTCGTCTATAGGAATTTCATATAGACATCAAATGAGAGATTTGATACATGATAACCTTTCCAGCAAATCAAAACATTCTATAGATGGTCATATCAGAAATGTCTATAACATCAATTCAGAGGTTCCATTATACACTGTTGGATATAACATCAAGACAAGTTCAGTCAACATATCCAATAACAAAGAAATTCTTGAGAATAAAATAAAATCCATTGATAAATACAATATATCCAGTAATGGAACATATATTTGGATTGATACTAACCATTCAAAATTTATACATCATAATATAAAATTCCAAAATACTCCATTCTCTGCAATAAACTTTAACACCAGAAAGACAAGATCATGATCCCTACTTTATCAATCCCAACATTTAATATCAAACTTCCATCAGGTAAAAATGTCAAATACAGGCCGTTTGTTACAAGAGAAAGATCAGTGTTACTAATGGCATTACAGGATTCTAGTCAGGAAAATATTAAGACTGCACTTGATAATCTCATTTCTTTATGTACTGATAATAAAGTGAAACTAGATGATTTGTCTGTATCAGATGCAGAAGTTCTATTTGTTAATATCAGAAATAAATCTGTTGGAGAAACATTAGACCTTATTCATAAATGCGAAGCATGTGAAAATATGAATCCTATTCAGATTGACATGTCAAAGGTTGAAGTAATTGTACCAGAAAATTCTAATATCATTAAACTTGATGACGATTATGATATGGTAATGAAGTATCCTAGTATTGGATCATCACTGACATTTCCTGAATATCCTACCGATGAAGACGTATCAATGTATCTGGCATCTGCTATTGACTATATTGTTACCGACTCAGGACAGACAATTGTTACTTATATGAGAGATGAATCAAAAGAGTCTATTATTAATTTTATTGGTAGTATGACTCAAGATCAGGTATCGAAGATAGAAAGTTTCTTGAGTAATATGCCTGTTGTAAAAGTATCACATTCATATAATTGTAAATGTGGTGCAAAGAATGACATTGAATTAAGAGGACTTGAAAATTTTTTCGACTAGGGATTGAGTCGGGAGAATCCTTAGAAGAATATTACCGACTTAATCACTTATTATGCTATAAACTTGAGAAATCTAAATATACATTAGAAGACATACAGAATATGTTACCTTGGGAAAGGGACATCTATCTTAATTTTATACTAGCTGATCTAAGAGAAGAAAGCGAACGACATGACACTTAAATCATTCAGAGAATATCTGGCCGATCTTAAAAGAAAATATCTTGAGAAACGTCCAATGCCAGAAGTTCCAATGGACATCAAGCGAAAACCTCTAATCTAATTTCCTATGACTGACACATTAGACAAAATATTTAATGTTGCACCTGTAACAGTACATACAACTGATGGAAAAGCTATTAGCGTTCCGCCAGAAGGTGAACCATTGGATGTTGACTTTGATGTAACCAGACAGAATCATTATAACATACTTGATACAGCAGAAGAAGTATTGCATATCAGCATGAGGATTCTAAGAGAAGAAGAATCTGTTAGAGCAGTTGAAGTAGTGACAGGAGTATTAAAAGCCGTGTCAGATATTAACAAGCAACTATTATCACTTAATAAGATAAAGACTGACATCAAACAACCTGTACCAACTGGAAATACTCTAATTAAAGATTCTAATGTGGTGTTTACCGGAAACATGGCAGAACTAAAAAGTCTTCTAAAGAATGTCTAACTGGCAGTATAATAATAAAGACATTGAAGATTCAGATATACCAGCTAATGCTCTAGGATTTCTATACAAGATTACTAACCTAGAATCGGGTGAATGGTATATTGGCAGAAAAATGTTATATATGACCGGATACAAGACAAAAGACGGAAAGAAGACAAAGATAAAGAAATCTTCTGACTGGAAAACTTACTGGTCATCTAACGATTTTATCAAAGCAGATGCAAAAGAAAATCCTGAACAGTTCAAGAGAGAAATCCTACTGTTTGTCACAACCAAGGCATCATTAACATATTGTGAAGAAGCTGCACTCTACATGACAGGTGCATTGTTTGATCCATTATGTCTCAATTCAAATATCAGAGCAAAGATATTCAAAAACTGGTTCAATAAAGTTCCAGAACTTCATCAAGATTTAGTCAAAGCTTTAGCTTAGATTTTACCCAAGAAACAAACTTTAGAAAAGATTTTAGGAAGCTTATTGTACTGTTTGACACTCTATTTTCTTGGTCTTGTAAGTCATTGATTTTATTATCTATATTTTCCATAAATAGGCAACTTTTTGCATGGGTATGTAGGGTAGTAGCTTGATGATTTTCTAAATTCAATTTAAATGCGATATTCAAAATTAAGTTATTGATTATAAAGAATTAACTTACTCTATCTAAACTATAGGTAAATGTCTGTAATTCAGCATTCAAATTTACATAAAAATTAATGATGATTGATATAGAATTTGAATTTAGTGAGGATACAACTTGTATGTCAATAATCTTGATTTCCGGTATATAATTAGTAACCTGATTGTTAATTAATCTTTTCAGGTAAGAAATATATACAGGATTCAAAAGTTCAAACAATGTCTGATTGATTCCTACTCCATATTCAGGAGTATATAGAACTTCGCCTTGAGAAGTCATCAAGAGATTCTTTAAGGCTACTTTAGCTGCTGCTACATCAGTAATCAAGAACTCGTCTTGAGTATAAGGATTGACGTTAAAATTTAGGTCTAGGTCTATATAAACTGGCATGATGTCTTTATAAAGAGTATTATGAAGACTATTTATTGATGAAGATTGAGAATAAAGTTAAAAGATTAATCCTCATGTAAAAAGAATAAAGAATTAGCATAAGGATTTTGTAGTCAATCCTCAATAAAACGAATTATGAAGATTTTTATTTTTGTTGTATGAAGATTAGCAGAATAGTCTTTATGAAAAGAATTATGCTTGTTGTATAAAGACTTTAGGTAAGTTCTTATTAAAAGATTATGAAGATTGTCAGTCTACTCTTTATGAAGATGTTTATGTTTTTTGTATGAAGAATCTTTATGAATAAATCTATCAGTAGAGAATGAAGATTATCATGATACTCTTTATGAAGATTTATTTAACAAACATCTATCAGTCGATTAATAATTATTTAACTATTATGAAGATTGAATAATTAGGTTTTAACCTAAATCATCAGTAAGAAAAACAAGATTATATTATTGACTCCCACCAGCGTTCGATTTATGTCAAATCAAGTGCTTTAACGGTGTTTGCGCCGCATTTATACTTATTTTAGACGAAGTTGACTTCTCCCAAGTAAGCTATGAACATTTGCATGTTCTCTAAGAGAGTCTTTCCTAGATTTATAGTCCCTGTACAAAATGCTGGTAGTGTGGACTTTATTCAGGCCGAGAAGGGTATCAGGCGGAATTTGTTCTACTATTTATAGAACATGGAATCCATCTTACCAGCAAAATGGATTCTATGCAAATTTAGATCATTTTATGCTTCAAGCTGATATGGCTTGTTCCATGCACCAACTTGAACATCAACATAAAAACCAACATCAAAATAATCGGTCATTACATCAGAATTATTATGATTGCCTTTCATGGCAGCATCATAAATTTCTTTCAGACACTTTTGTTCTTGGCTATCGTTTCCTTGATGGTTCCAATAAGGAAGATATGCAAAATGGCGACTCTTTGCAATGTTTTCAATGACATTTTTTGCATCAAAACTATGATTACCCACAGATTCAATCTTGTCTGCAATGAAGTTCAACTTACCAGACTTGATTGTCACGACCAAGGTGCTATGATTTTGTACAGCAAGACTAACTTTAACACCATACTTCTTAGCAATGTTCTTGATGCTTTCAGCACGTTCTTTTTTCATTTCTTGAGAGAAGTAAGCCATGATGTAAGTACCTTTCGTCAGTTGATGTAGCTATTTTACACTGTTCTATGAGAATGTTATAAATAGATCATAAGTTACATTTTATTTATAACATTTATAATCTATGAAAAATTATATCACATCAAAAGAAGCCTGTCAACAATTATCAATATCGAAGACTACACTAAAAGCATGGAAAGATCAAGGAAAGATCAAATTTAAGCAATTTTCGTCAAAGAAAATTCTATATGATATTTCCTCATTATTTGATTCATCTGAAAGGAAACATATAGCAATTTATGGTAGAGTAAGCAACACAAAACAAAAAGATGACCTTATAAGACAACTATCATTAATTAGACAATATTGTACTGCAAATGGTATGATAGTTGATTATGAATTTAGTGACATCGCATCAGGGATGAATGAAAGTAGAAATGGACTGTTATCATTAATAGATCATGTTCATTCTGGAAAGGTTCAAGTTGTATATGTAACCTATAAAGATAGGCTTACAAGGTTTGGGTTTTCATATTTTGAGCAATGGTTTCAAAAATATGGAGTAGAAATTGTAGTAATTAATGCATCAAAAGAAGAAGATTACCAAAAAGAACTTGTAGATGATTTTATTAGTATTATACATCATTTTTCTATGAAAATGTATTCTAACAGAAGAAAGACATTGAAAGAATGTAAGACTAAATTGACTGAAATTTTGGATGAAGATGAAATTATATAAATAGTATTAGTATTATAATTTTTATCCAGTAATGATAACTCTAAAGTTTCCTATATCTTTGTCTAATGAAGAAGTTGAATTTATAAAGTCATATCAGACTATCCAGTCTTCAATGATTAGGTATGCATACAATCGTGCAAAAGATGGGCTTAAAGAAATTGAAGTAAGAAAGCATATTAAAGAACTATTTTCTGGAAAATTAGATTCTTGGTTCCAACAATCTGCTATTGTATCCGGCATTGGCATGTACAGTTCAGACAAAGAAACTGGAAGGAAATCAAGAATATTTGGCGGTAAGTCTAATTTCATAAGACGTACTAAAAATCTTATAAGTAGCGATGAATGGAAAGAATATAGACTTTTGCCATTGACAATCATTGGACAGTCACCAGCAAAAGGAAATAGAAAGTTTGACTTCTATGATAACCATGTAGTATTCAAACCATTCAAAGGCTATAAGATAGATATTATTTTACCTAGAATGAGAAATAATTGGAATAAGTTATGGAAACAAGCAGTTATTCTGACAGAAGAAAAGAAAATTCCTATTTCTGTATCATTGACCTCAACTGAAATATGTATTACTTTTGATGATAAGAAGTGTAAAGAAGAACTTACATCTATCAAATCACCTATAAAGTCAAGATATGCTGGAATAGACATGAATCCTAATTATATTGGTGTATCTGTATTTGATAGTGGTAAGATGATTGATGCAAAACTGTTTTCTATTAAAGAACTTACAGGAAAGAATATTTCAGAAAACAAACTTGAGTATGAGACTATAGAAACCTCTCATGCTATTGGAAGATGGTTACAACACTTACAAGTTAATTATGTCTTCATTGAGAAGTTGTCATTTCAGCAAGGAAATAAAGGTCTTGGCAAGAATTTTAATCGTCTATGTCAAAATCAATGGAAGAAAACAAAATTTAAGTCAGCACTATCAAAATATTATAAGTTGTATGAAGTAAATGCTGCATATAGTTCAACTATAGGAAACATTTTAACAAGTTATCCTGATCCTATTGCAGCATCTACAGAAGTTGCTAGGAGAGGATTTGAGTTGGTAGTAAAGAAGTCAAAGAAATTTTATCCAGAATTGCCTACATTAAGGGATTTAGAGGATCGTTGGAAGAAAACCGACTTCCCTGTATTCAATTCTTGGAAAGAACTTCATGATTTCTTAAAAAATTCTGGATTGAAATACAGAATTTCTTTGCCACTGGCAGAGTTTTTCAGAAAATTAAAATCAAGTAAAAGTCAAGTAAGTGTTTATAATCTTGACAAATCAATTTATACTTGATATGATTTTTATTTCAAAAAAGAGAAGGTAAAGAAAGACTGGATTGACATTGGATGTTTTGGTGCGATCAGGCCATTAAAGAACCATATGATTCAGGCATTAGCTGCTATTGAATATGCAGAGAAAAAGAACATTGGTCTTAGATTTCATATCAATTCTACCAGACTTGAAATGAAAGGTGAACCTATCCTGCATAACCTTAGAGCATTGTTTGACAATCATTTTAATCATGAACTGGTAGAGCATGAATGGCTAGAGCATGATGAATTTACCTCTTTATGCAAGGAAATGGATGCAGTTATGCAAGTTTCATATTCCGAGACATTTAATATTGTTGCTGCTGATGCATTATCTGTTGGAACTCCTATTCTTGTTTCGGATGAAGTTCCTTTTAGTAGCTGGTGGTTTACTGCAAAAGTCAACGATCAGACTGATATTTGCAAGAAACTGTCAAGAGTGATAGACTATAGTTATGCAAATATTCTAGCACATAAATCTAGGTTGATGCAGTATAATGAAAGTTCAATGTCTTCGTGGAAGAAATTGATTTCACTATAAATAGTAATAATGATTGTAAACTGACTATACGAAAGTGTTTCAAGACAGGGGTTCGATTCCCCTCATCTCCACCATATTCATATTATGATAGTAATAGTAATTGATTAAACATGTAAGTTCAATGGGGATGTTCTGGATTCGATTGGGATGTGAATACTATAGATGGCAATCCAAGAGAGATACTTGTAAAACTAAATAAGTATAGACGCAAATGATACTGTCTATCTAATGGCTGCTTAAACAACCATTACGGGGTTTAACAATGCACCTTGTTACCAAAGCATTGTACTTAATTCTATACTGGTACAATAAATGTCATCATCTAAAGTAAGAACATTAGCTACTCAAATCCAATACACTGCAACTTTTGCGGCAACAACATATCCAGCAGGTACATTAACTGTAACTACTGTTAGTCCACATTTGCTAACAACAGGGCAGCTTGTTTCATTGTATTTTGAAAACACTCCACAGATTCTAGCTAATGTTTCTGTTACTGTTACATCAAGTACAGTATTTACAATTTCTATTACTGACTACAATCAGATAGGTCTACAGGGATATGTTCATATCCCATATTTCAATCTAGGACAGCCTACTTATACAATCACAATGCCTAGAGCAACTGGTGCGCCATCTGTTCTACAATCATATATTACTGGTACTGGTGGTGGTTCATACGTTGTGAATGGTTCATTAGATGGTGTACATCTTACATCACTTGGAACAATCACTCATGGAACTACATCAGGAGATACACAATATATGTACATTCCTGACGCATGGCCCTATCTTGTCCTGACATCAATCACTATTGCAACAGCAGGTAATACTATCACTGCTATGCAATCTGCATAATTTGCTTGACATCTTCAAAATTTATGGTAAAATGAGAACTGTTATTATTTGAGAAAGATTTCATAATGAAAGATGAAAATGATTATTATACAAAAGATTTGTTCGAGCGCGAACTAATCGATAAGAAGCTTGAACTGATTAAAAAACTTAGACAATCAGATAATTTGAAAGAAGATGATGCTACCGATCAGTGTACCGACACACCTGAAACAAAAGTTGATTGAATTATGGCCTGAAATTGAGTATATCAATCCTTATACCATAAATCTCCAAAACAATCACAAAACAAAAAATATATCTTTAAGCGATGGCTCTATCATCCTACGAGATAAGCATTATCTGGCATTTTATGGTGGCAAGATAGTTGCACGAAGAAAATATATTGAAGGATGCTTGACATTCCTTAAAGAAAAGTATAACATTACAGGTAAGCTAACTAACGTAAATTTGATAGAGTAATCATGGCAATTAAAGAATCTTTTCAAAAAGTAATCGACCATTTTAAACTTGAAGAACTATCTGATGAACAGAATGAACTTTTAGAAAGAGTGCCAGCTATTCTAAAAGAAATTCTTCCAGAATTTACTGATGAACAGCGAGAATATATTTTAATTGGTGTTTTTATTACAATTCACATTGATGTTTTATTTCCAGAAGGACTATAATGCTGATTACTAGAACTAGTTTAGCAACAGGAATTGAGCGTACTATTGACTTTCCTGTCACAAAAGAGCAGATGGACAGATTTTGTTTTGGTGATGAACTAATTCAAAACATCTTTCCAGAACTTGATGCAGACCAACGAGAATTTATTCTAACAGGAATTACACCTGATGAATGGGAAACATTGTTTGGCAATGATCCATATGAAGAATAAATAAACTTTTTACATGAAAGGATACAAAATGTTTTTCTATGATGAAAGTGATCTAGCAGTAATCGACAAGTATATCGAATTCTTCTTGGAAGATGAAGACACTATCAAGAAGTATCCTATGCCTGAATCAAATGAGTCTCGTGGATGGGAAATTTATCGAACTCTAATGGACATCCGAGACGTTGTAAGAAAGGAATCAAATGCTATACAAGTTTGTTGAATATTCCAGTAACATCAATGCTGATGTAGTTTATGTACTAAAAGATTCTCCTGTGGTAAAAACTATTGATGGGGAATTGTTTCATGAAGCTACGCAAAATTTTAAGGTAGCTAACTTTGTAAATCTGTCAACATATAAACCAACCGGCAAGACCATTGATAAAGAATTTTAATAATGGATGACTTATTTTTGACAGCAGAAAAGCTGTATGTTATGATAGATAATCTAGTGTGGCAGGATGATATTAGTTATATCGATGCCACATTAGCTATTCTTGAAAAAATTGACATGGAATATGATGATCTTGTTAAATACAAGTTAATCACTCCAATGCTCTATGAGCATCTAAATGATGAAGGTATGTCTCTTGGATTGCTGGTTAATAAAAAAACTAGCTTGCCACTTGACCTATAAATAGTAATGCAACATAACTCAACATTTAGACGACAGTAGCGAAATGCTCAAAGTCACTCATAGAAAGGTAAATATGTCACTGCTACAAAAACTTCAATCAGCAGCTAAAACTGCTAAATCAAATGGCTCTGTTCGTGAAGACGAATATTTCTACTATCCAACCCGTGATGCAGCAGGTAATGCACAGGTCACAATTAGATTCCTACCCGGATTTAATGAAGATGATCTACCATTTGCAAAAATGTATAAGCATGGATTCAAAAACAATGGTAAATGGCTAATTGAAAATTGTCCAACAACCATTGGACAAGAATGTCCTATCTGTTCTGCAAATAGTGAATTATGGGAAACCAACGTAGAATCTAACAAAACTCTTGCAAGAGAACGTAAGCGTAAGATTGAATATTACTCATGGATTATGGTAATCAATGATCCTAAGAACCCTGAACATAATGGGAAAATCTATAAGTTCAAATATGGCTCAACAATTTTTGATATTATTGCTTCAAAACTTGAACCGGAATTTGATGATGAACAACCTATCAATGTGTTTGATCTAGAAGAAGGTGCAAACTTTAGATTCAAAATTAGAAAAGTTGACGGACAAACAAAATATGACAAGTCAACCTTTGATAATGAGTCAAGTCTAACCGAAGAACAGATTGAAACATTCTTTGCTCATGTAAAAGAACAACAATCAGTATCCAGTCATATTGCCGAAGAAAATTTCAAGTCAGTAGAAGATTTACAAAAGAGACTTAATATTGTATTGGGAACTTCTCAATCAGGTGGAAAGTCTAAACCAAATAAATCTGATGAAGACGAAGAACTGTTTGAACCGTTAGAAGAAAAACCATCAAATAAATCTAAGTCTAAATCGTCACAAAAGTCTGATGAACTTGATGATGTTTTAAGTGACCTGTTTGATGATGACATTCCGTTCTAATTGAATCATTAGCAAATTCAGATATAACAATTACATAGCCCATCTGAATTTGCTATCAATCCATCTTTGAATAGTATTATCTGTATTCCTTGGTTCAGAAACCACTTGTGTAACATTGGTAGTTGCTGTATTATTATTTGTCTTGTTTGACTGAACTATTTTATCGGTCTGTTTGTTTTGTGCAATATTCTGATTTTTTCTTACTTGTTCATTAGCTGCTACTATTGGAGCAGCTTTATTTTTTTGTGAAGCAGTAAGAGTATTCCAGTTATGGTATAGTCCATATCCTGCGCCTGCAAGACCACCTATTCCTGCACCTATAGCTGTTCCAACTACAGGAACAACCGAACCAACTTCTGCGCCTATCCCTGCACCTGTTAAAGCGTCTGATGCGGTATCTATTCCTGCACCAGTTTTTACATTTCCTTTTTTGGTTTCATAGTCAGATGCCTTGTCAAGCACATACCCGCCTGCAAGTGATGCAAGCCCACCTGCTGCACCTTTTAGCATCTTTAATGTCTTGGCATTTTTAGGAACCTTTTCTAATACTTTAGACCCAACTTCTCCAGCAGTTCCTAATACTTTTTTCCCACCTTCTACAATTCCTGCAACAGCTTTCTTCCCAAAAGAATATGCTATCTTTGCAAGACCTTCAATTGCTTTAAAGATTGACTTACCAATACTTTCTAGGATTGAACCAAACCCTTTTACAATTTTGAATGCTCCCTTTACGACATCAAATACGCCAGAGAACATTTTCTCTAAAAGTTTTCTAAACTTGACTATTGCACCAAGTACCATAGATGTCAATAGTCCGAAGATGCCAGATTTCTTTGAAGACTTTTTTGTTTCTGGATCATGTTCTTGATTTGATTCTATCTCATGATTTATTTCATTGCTATCTGTTACATCTTTTCCAGATATGTTCTTAGCATCCTTTTCTTTTGGTGATTTCCCTTTAGCCAAAAATGCTGCAAGAAGTTTGCTGATATTATTGTCAATCTTTTTTAGGATGCCAGTAGCAGATTTTGTATCTTCAACTTTATGATCTTTGTCTTCTTTCTTGCCAGACTTTGACTTTTCTTTTAATGGAGTAGAATCTGGATTATGAGGATCATCTAGCCATCTAGGCTTAGGTACACTGTTCGGTGAAATTGTATTTTTTAGCTTGTCAAGTAAAGAATTTCCATACTTAGGTAAGTTTCTACCTTCTTCTTTCTTGCCAGACTTTAACAGGTTTCCAGCTAGCCTTGATGTTCCTGATAACATTGATACCAAACCTGATCCAACATTTGCAGCAATCTTCCATGATGTAGGTAAGGCATTTTTATCTATCTTTATGGCATTTTTAAATGAGAAACTTGAAGAATTTTCAGTCGATTGTCCTGCACCACGATTTAGTTTTCTTTCATAATACAATAGAAGTTCTCTATTATGACTAATAATAGGAATCTTCTTTAGGACATTCAAAGGCGGAATATCATCATCTTCTACGTTTTTCTTTGCAAGACCTAGATGGATATATTCGTTTACATCATCTGTTCTATTATCCCTATCCTGTGACTCAAAGTATTTTTTCCATCCTTGAATAGTCCCTTTTCTCCAAAGGTATGCAAGCTGATGTAATAGTATCTGTTCTTTTGGGGTAAAGTTCTTGAAAAGAGTAGGATACTTATCTTCTTCATCATCTTTTCTTTGTGCAGCAGTACGTTTGACAGGCTTAGTCTTTTTTATTACAGGCTTTGGTGGAGGGCTAAGATTTAGCTGATTATCTATGTTATGATTAAGAAATTCACTTGCAGGTTTACCTTCATTAGGATGTTTAGCATCTTTCTCATTTTCTTTATGTCTGATAAGACCTTCTACTTTATTAGTAGCATTATGTGATAATGATCTGTCTTTAGGAAATTTTGACTTGTCATCAGATATATCAAACCATCCTCTTTGCATAGCCTTGATAAGATCAGACTCAACTTTGTCAGATACAAACTTTCCATCAAGAGTTCTGAAATATCCTTTTCCTGTACTATCAGATTTCCAGAAGATGAATATTTCATCAGCTTTCAGATTTGAAAGTCCATTTACATCATTAATTCTAATATACTTTTTATCTGCCATTACTGTACCTTAACAGGAAATGAATCTTTAATTATCTCTACAACAGCCTCATGTCGAGTCATAGTCAACCTATGTTGAATAGCTGAAATCAGATAATTTCCACTATAATATCTATCTATTCTGTCATCAGAATTTATAGTTGATGAATCAGATGATGAAAACTTGCCCATTTCAAAATTGACCATGTTACCGACTTCCATGTCAGACCTGCCATTCATGACAAGTTTTATCTTTACAAACTGTGTTTCCATGATCTTTGCAAGTCTTCTAGCTTTTATGGTCGCATCAAAATCCTGATTGTATCCATTAAATACACCGGGAACAGTTACACAGCTTGAAACAACATCATCATAAGAATGTAATAGATTATTGGTATCAACAGGGAACTTATTCAAATGCGATCCAGATGAAAAGTCATCAAGATAAGAATATTTTATAGGTTTTATATTTTTTCTTATGGTATCAATCTCATATACGGTATTACCCATTGCACCACTTGTAAGTTTTTCAATTGTATTGAATTGATTGATAATCTCCATATCCTTAGCATTTTCATATTCTGCATTGATGTCTCTTGTAGACTCTCCATCTGGTAGATTTTGTCTAAGAGTAGAGTTTGAATATCTCCAAGTAAATGAAGGATTAGCAGAATATAATGTGCCTATTGACATGCATTTGTATCCTGTATTTGATTCATAGAATAAAAATGATGGTTCTCTATATGAAGATGTAGAGATTGATTTCTTTGCAAGAAGATTAATGAAATCAAATGGTGATATAGTAGGTGCAATAATAGATATGTTATTGCTTGATGATTCTACTATTAATGGTGACTGTGGAAATACCTGATTAAATACATTTGATATAATCGTATCACTTGTTCCTGAATATCTTTTATATAGTTTTGTTGTCATATCAATAACAGATTCATAGGTAATAAGTCCTAGAATGTATATCTGTTTATTGTTCTGGACATATTTCTTGTTTACCGATGTAATAGCAAAATTTTTTGTGATAACTGTATCAAAAGTTGGTGTATGATATGACAATGATATGACTTCTTCACCAAGAATAGGAAAGTTGGATAATAGATTAAATCCTTCTACCATGATAATAGTCCCTGTCATGGAAGTAGAGAATATATCTTCATACAGGTCAATCTCTTTGAACAATAGAGATATATCAAACTTTGTATTACCGGCTGAATTAATAAGATATAAGCTATCTATAATTACCTGTCCAGCAAATTGTAAAGTTTCAGTAGTCATACTGCTAATGCCGCCGCATATTGTTTAACAAACTCTTGAATATATAATGGTGACACAAGATAGATATATCTTTTTTTGTCATTAATCCTTGTCTCATAGTCATAATTAGTAATAGGATTTACATATTGGCTTCCATAATTTGAAGTTATATATGCTTTATCCATTACGATATTTTCTGGTATCTTTTCATAATGTTTGATTGTGTTTATGTTCAAAGTTCCATATTTGTTAGTAATATACTGAACAAGTTCAATCTCTGACATAGGCCATTCATTAGACAAATCTCTGATGGAGTTAATATAGATAATAGTCCATGCAAGATCAGGTGTACCATATATACGATTTGATATATTCTCTGGCAATTCATTTCCAGTAATGGTATATTTGATTACTATTTTTGCAAAGTCATCTGGATTGATATTAAGAACTACTCTTGTAGTCAGATTTGTTGTTATGTCAGACAGATTATTAAAGTCTGTATTATTGGTAAAATCATAATTGACAAGAGGAAAATTAGAAAAGAAACCTTCCATTTTTAATATCCTTTACTAATCTGTTGTCTGATTAATGGCTCAATTTCAGTGAATCTACATTGTAATGCTACTGCAAATGGATTATCAGTCCCTTCATAAGCAACCCATTTTCCTACAGGTGTATAATGTTCTCTTACACTATCAAGATAACATGTAGCAATCTTTGGAACACCTGTCATTTCTGAACCTGAATACATAAATTCAATATCAAATTCATTAGGAGTAATCAGATTTAATCCTGTAGTAGAATCAAGTTCTGGATATTGATTATATTTAAGCCACTTAATAATGCCTTTGATATTTTCTGACTCTTGTTGATTGTGTGGTATCAATAGCCATGTAAATGTAAATGATCTATTATGCGCCCCTTGGAATATTTGCTCACGCCTGTCATTTGTTGCTATGCCCTGCATTTTTTTGAACAAGTCCCCATAAGCAGCAGCATCAGTATTTCCTCCTATAGCAGAATTCAATAGTCCTAAAGCAGCACTTGGCGCATCCTGTGCAAGAATTTTCATGGCATCTTCTGTTAGTCCATGACCACCATTAACAAATGCATCTTTAAGGATAGTTCCTAACTGACCTGCACCAACATTATTAAAGATTGTCTCATTATTAAATTCTACTTCTGATGGAATTGGCAAAGCAAAAGCATATTTAACTCTTTTATATGTTGCCAAAAATTGTTGTGGATTTAACTTAGAGAATGATGATAACTGATATGACTTTGGTATGACAGAATTGATAGTTTTTATTACTGAATTTGCTGTAGAAACACTTGTGTTTGATAAAGTCTGTAGATTAGAATTTGTTTGTGCTGTCTGCTGACTCAATGCCTGTTGTGATGTATTAGCAGTTGTGCTGGCATTATTTGTATTATTTCCTGCCTTTACCAATGCAGATTTACTATTTGCATTGATATAAAACATCATATAATATGGATACCTAGAATTTCCTAGATGAATAGGCCATGATAATGTTTGATAGTTTGAAGTAATATCTGTACTGGTTGATACATTATTTCCCCATACTGCATTAGTCTGGACAGATTGTTGAGTAGTATTTCCCCATGTAGAAGGATTTAATTCTGATGGACTATTTGATCCATAGCTACCTATGCTAGAGGATGAATTGTTCCAGCTACCAAGACCATCTTGTAACACTAATGGCGTAGTAGTTTGTCCGTTAGCTGTGAATAATAGCATGTTTCGTATTTATAAATAGTTAGTTATGCTACTATTTATACCGAATGGCTAAAGAATTTCATCAAGGCAAATTTACACCCAAAAATCCTGAAAAGTATGTTGGTGATGTAAACAACATCATATACAGATCGTCATGGGAAAAGAGACTATTGTTATGGTTAGACGAAAATCCATCTGTACTTAAATATTCATCAGAGGAAATTGTTATACCTTACTTGTCGCCTGTAGACAATAGAATACACAGATACTTTCCTGATTTTCTAGTGGAATTCAAGGATATAAATGGAGTAGTAAAGAAAGTATTGATAGAGATAAAGCCTAAATCACAGACTGTTTTGCCAACAGTTCCAAAAAGGTTGACAGAATCATATCATAAATCAGTTGAGACTTATGCAATCAATCAAGCAAAATGGACAGCAGCAAAAGCATGGTGTAAAAATCATAATATGGATTTTTGGATAATGACAGAATACGAACTAGGATTAAAGAAATGAACGATTTACATAGCCAAAATCTATATGACATAATCAAGCAGAATAAAACATATAATCCTACCAATTCTGTACAATGGTTTACTACTAATGTGACTAATGCATTAAAGAATATTGGACAGCAACAATATATGTCGATGGTTTCATCATGGCAGTCAAAAACTATTATGCCGGGAACAATGGTATTGTATGGATATGCTCCTAAACATGCAAAAGACCTACCACAATATGATACCTTTCCATTGTTACTTCCATTTCATGTAGATGGTAAATATTTCACTGGTCTTAATCTACATTATCTTCCGCCGATATGGAGAATGAAGGTTCTTGATTTTCTGATGCAGACTGGTTTGAATAAGAATATGTCAGATAAGAAGAAGATTTTAATTTCATGGCAATTCTTGAAATCGGTATCTATATCAAAAGCTGCACAATATTCTGTTCATAAATATCTACATGGTTATGTAAAGACCAGATTTATTACTGTGCCAGTATCAGATTGGCCTATTACAGTGTTCTTGCCATTGGCTAGATTCAAGAAGAAGACAGAACAACAAGTATATCAAGAGTTTTACGATTTCCAAGGTAAATAAATATGCTTTCATTTAAACAATTTAAGGATGGTCTATTTGAAGAATTAAACGATTATCAAAAGGAATATGCTTCTAGACTTCCTGATACTGATCCAGATATTAAAAAAGATCAAA
>JAEHJW020003133.1_pt1 | contig 87809 bp, 107 predicted proteins | sample 9271431 | NCBI WGS metagenome assembly JAEHJW02
TTAGTACTTCCCGATGGACTCGCACAGAAACTCGTGATGGCCGAGGGACGTCCCGCGCGTTGCGCGCAAATCAAGCTGCGCGCGAATGACTCAAGCCCTCGGGGTCGCTTTCATCCCTGAAAGCTTCGAGGACAGAAGAAAAAGGCAAATGTATGAAAAACCTGAATATTGTGTACGCTTTCGCGTGTTTCGTTAAGCGGAAGTCTGACTGGGGGTTGACGATCTACAACGCTCGCAGTGCGAACGAGGCCAAACGGCTTCATTTCAAGAGCGTTACGGAGATCTATCCGCAGATCAAGTACACCGATGTGCGCGCCAGAAAGCTTGGGATCCCGCACACGAGCGAAGCGTTCAAGCACACCGCCCAGCACCGTGACATGCCCGGACTGCTCTGTGGCGATGTGGTTAAGGTTGGACTAAGCAAGGGCGTTGTCGTGGGTCACACCGCCTCGGCCTGCTTTGAAGTACTCTTCTTCGAAGGAGCCTACAAGGATATACGCATGAGCGTGCATCCCGCGGAGCTGGTCGTGCTCGATGAGACCCAGGGCCCCGTGCTCGATGCGTGGACCGACTATCCGATCATCCCCCTGGGGGATGAGGGTGGTAAAATCGCGCCGGTGAGAGCCTGTAAGATCCTCTCATATGATCGAAACAAGTACTGCAGGGTGGAAGTGGACGGTGTCATTGAGGAAATAAAGCGCTGCTACTTGTACAGCAAGCCCGGCAGGGTTGGTGAAGTTAGAGTTGTGAGTGACAAAAAGCTCGAAACCCTTCCAATTTATCACTAACCACGAAAAAGGTAATCTGCATGAGTAAAATCACGGAAATTCCGCTCAAGCAAGTCCCGCAGGACATGCTGGAGGCCGCGCGACTGCTTAACGAAGGCCCTGTACTGATCGTCTATCGTGACGGCACCGCCGTGCGGATGGAGACAGAACAAGGCGAGGACCCCTACGTCTGGCGAGGCTCGACATGGGTGCCGATGCTCGCGGCCTGAGAATACGTTAATACATTTTACGGGACGCTAAGCGTCCCGTCATTTTTATCTTTGATATTAATATGGTTTAGCACCGAAATATGTTAAGAAGCTCTGGCAGTTAAGTTTCTGTTAAAACTCAAGAATAATACTGCTGGGTTATAAAATGTGGTAAAATATGAACAGTAGCATAAAACGTCAGATACTAAACTGTGCTGCAAATTAACAGCATTCGGATACTAAGCCCAAATCCACAGGAATAACACCATGAAACCTGCCTTTAAGGTTATTTTCGAATCGATCATGATCTGCTTTCTCGGATCCCTCGCCGTGCGCGCCGCGACTCATTTCCACTGGTTGCAAGATGCTCTATATTCACTCACCGCGCTAATCTTGGCGGCTAATTCCTTCCTCAACTACCGTCTGGACTACAAGATCTCACCGCCTGCAAACACAACGCTGCGTTGGCAGGAGCATTATGCTATCGAGATCCTTAAGTCCTTCATGCTCTTTACCTGTGGGGAAGGCATGACGTTTGAGTTCACGCACGCGTACACTTTTACCGGTTTGCTGTTTTTGACATGCGCTGCGGGTATCTGCGCACTTGTTTTTGAACGAGAGCTGAAGACGCTCAGGCGCTTAGCCTCATGATGGACGAGGCTGAAAAAAAGCTCACGGAGACTATCCGGGATGCCTGTGAGCAAGTTTCGTTTGAATGGCCAAGCACTAATGAGGGCCGGCATGGGCCGCCAGAAAGGGCGATCTATAAGGATGAGGCGGCAATAAGTAATGCCGCATGGCACAGAGCTGAGCTTCTGCGATTGCTGGATAAGCAAGATAGCCGCAATGCGGAGCTTGAACTTGCTCTGTATAACGCACTTAATGTGCTCATCTTTATCGAGCAGCATCTAGGAGAGTGCTCGGAATCGGAAAAAGCTCTATTGACGTCAACAAAAACAGAGCTCAGCAGGCTTACACACGATGCGTTGTCCGATCGGCTAGCCCGGCATGCCACACTGCTCAATAAGCTAAAGAATGTACCGGAAGACTCGGTTATTACTTTCTTGGCATGCTCAAGAGAACAGCTTGAAGCCAGAGCTATGACACAGTGTGACTGGATCCAAGCCTACGCGGGCTGTCTCGATGGACTTGGCCTGAAGGATGTCCGGGACGGCGCCCGATTGCCTGCTGACATTCGTAGGGTTGTTCGCGCGTTAATTACTGATAAGTCCTGACCCTGTTTATTAGGGTCTGGCCTAACTCTTTTGGATATCTGGGAAGGCTAAACGGCCTCCTGCACACATAAAACGCAGGTTACGCTAACAAAGAGAAACCCGGGGCTAAGCCCGGGTCATAAATAAGCACTGCTCGATTTACCAAGCCTGGAGTCAACCGTAAGGGCATTCGTCCTTAAGAAACTCCGACAATTGGACCTTCCGTTGCGCTCGTCCCGTTTGATGCGCTTATAGATATCCATCACAATGGGCTGTGGGATGATCCTCCAGCAAGCCGTGGCACTCACTACAGATACTCTCGTTGGCACTTGCTGCGACGTCGGTAGCTTTCCCTTCCTTCAATCGCTGAGCAAGCCACTCAGAAAATGCATGAACCGCTTCGAGCCCTTCCGTAGAGTACCGGGCACCAAAGTTCCTGATAAATTCGGCGGTAAGCTCGGTAACAGGCATCGTTGAATTACTCATTATTTTATCCTAGTGAAACCAATGTCTCTTTTCAGTATAGCACTTACGAACAATTTTATGCTGATCTGCACGAACACCGGTGATGACAACGGTAAGCTACTCCGGGTTGTCCTAACGAAAAATCTGTGTTGCAGAGCGAGCGTAAAGAAGAGTTCCCATAAAAACAGCTTAACCAACAGGCGTAGCTAGTCAAAATAGAAAACACTAATAGCTATACAAGACAGGCCAACCAAGAGAAATAAGATGAAACTATTCGATGATTACTTCCGTCTCAGGACTTTGGTGCTGGATTACTTCGGGTTTAATTATTTCGGGTATCCTGAGGGCTGGCGACGGATTCCACTTGAAGATAGCCAGCTTTTCTACTGGCGTATTGACGATGGCCCGGGAACCGTGACCTTCCATGAAAGCGAGGAAGGCCTCAATGATCCCAAAGGGAATCACCTGTGTGAGAAAATCTACACTCAGAATTTCAGCCCGAAGTGTTATCGGGGAAAAGATTTCACGCTGATCTGCACCGATGAAGGCGGTGACTGCGGGAAGATGCTGAGGATTTTTTCAAACGAAAGAGAGCGAGTCCTGCCGAGCGAGTGTGAAGAGGAGTTCCTTTAAAGGCGGCTTCACCAGCTGGCGTGGCTAGTCAAAATAGCACAGGCACCTCACATACAACCAATCAATACCCGAAAGAGAATGCTTTTTCGGGTATTTACTTGATTGAGCATCAAAAACGCTCAGTGCGCCAGCGTCCGCTCCGCGCACATCAGTCACCCTGCCTGTCAACCAAGAAAAAGCCCGGAGAGTCTCTCCGGGCCTGTCAATAGCAAACTTAGCCTGACGCTGTCTTACAGCGACGACAGACCTTATCCGGCCATCGGCCCCAAAATGGGCCATGGTTTGTGCCGGTGTGCCCGAATAAGCGGCACAGCCAATGGGGCTTCTTCGCTCGTTTACCCACGAGCTGTATTCTCACTGAGCTCATCGACTCCCGGTTGAGGAATTTCCTTCAAAGCCAGCACGGCATAACCCTCTTCAATACCAAAGCCAGGGCCTCTGGAGATATACGTCACGCGACGCCTGAGTGCCTCTCCGGTGTAGCACTCCATCAGAGGATTCCACTCTCTGAGCAGCAGAGTATCCCCGACCTCGTAGCCTCGGTCGTTTTTACGCAACTCGAAAGTCTTCGCACCACTTTTAAGCTTCTCAAAGAACTCCGGCCACACTTTCAGATCACGCTCCATGTGCGTATCGGGAAGCTCAGCACTCTCGCTCGCGCACTTGGGCGCCGATCGATCCTTGAGCGGCTCACCGTAGAGATCGTACTCACCAGGAGGCGGCACGGGCTCATAAAGTGATATTCTAAGGGGTACGGTACCCTCTATGGCGCGTAGGCCAGAGGCCAGTGTCAGGCGCGCAAGGGGGCGCTGAGGGGCCTCTGAGAGACCTTGCGCCCGGTCGTAGCGCACCCGGGCATCCCACCCCGCTCCAAAGCTCACACCACTGCCGGGGGCCTTGCCCTGTCGATGCTGCCAGTCCTGTAAGAAACTCTCGTATTCCTCTTTTCTTGCCTGCTCGGCGTGCGCGAAGGCGGTGGAGACGCCCTCGAAGGACTTCACCTCAAAACAGGCATCCGCCGGCGAAGTCGTGCCTTTGAGGGCCTGCAGCTGCCGCTTCAATGCCAGGTTCTCATCGAGCAACCCATCAACCTCCGCTCTGCGCACCCAATTGCCGAAAAGACCGCCGTTATCGATGAGCGCATCGGTATAGAGCCTTCCGGTGTACGTCGGCACATCCGATCGCTCGATCCTGTCGTTCAAGTTCATTTAAAATCCCATCCCGTTGATGATCTGTCCTATCCAGGTATAGCCACAGGGTAAGCAAATGAGCCGAGTCAGACACACAGCAAGTGAGGTGTAAGACTATTCCAAACCGTCAATGACTGCCTCCAGGGCCTCGATAATATCGGCTCGGCTAACGGTAATGGGAGGTCTCAGCGTACAGTTAAGCCACCCAAGACACGCGCCCAAACGATCGGCAATATCATTGACCGAAAGCGCGCACTCTGGTCGCAGCCTAAAAGTACGATTGCGCTTAGCATCGTGACAAGTATCCGCCTCTTTGACGCTCGGCGCCTCATCACCAAGACCGATGCCCTGGCGCCGCTGGGGGCTCTCGTCGTTCAGCCATTCCACAACTCGACGATGCAGCGTGGAGCCAAGCTCCATGGAGTTACCCAGCTGTCCGCACACTTCTTCCATTAAAACGTAGGCCGCATCAAGCCGTGTTTCAAGATTTTTCTTCTCTGCTGTCTTCATAGCCTCATGCCTGTATCATCCTGTTCAAATTTCCGATCAAAAACACTACTTTTCACGCCTCAACGTCATCACTCGTCTTTAAGTAAGCGCACATTCGCTCCGCCTCGCGAGCTGCCGTGTCAAGCTCCTCCTGGGTATACAGCCTGAAATAAAGTAGCGTCCCTTCATCGGGTACTTCATGGCTCTCCCACTCAATATCCAGCACTTCGGCCGCCTCCTCTCGACTCACTACTACGCCGGCGAATCGATAAGTGCCGCCATCCTGCCCCTGCTCCGTAGAGATCTCTTGCAACGCGCTCTTTTGTGTGAGCGCGCGCAGCCGCTTCAACTGCGTGATCAACACTTTAGTGCTTTTGCTATCCAGCACGACCTTATCGGCGCTGTTTGTCAGACGCGTAAGCTCCCTGATGAGCCCATCGAGGCTCAAGGCCGTCAAGTCATTCACGCGCCAAATCCTTGTTGTGCTTCGATCTCCTCGTTGAACTCCTCGCGAACAATACGCACGATTGTCGCTAAGCGCTCCGCGGTAGGTTTAGCGCCCCGAGGACACCCCGCTAGCACCCCTCCAGTTCTGGGCCCATCGGTATAGGTGCTCGGCATGGAAAACGCTGCCAGCAAGCGTGCCAGTTTAATGGTGAGCGGTTTGGAGAGCGTAACGCGAGCAGCCTCGCCGTCGGTGTCGACAGACGGTGTTGCATCGGAACGAATGGACTTCGTGCAATTGGAGTTTGGCATGAGCAGATCTCCCGCGGTATAAAATAAATCAGTCGATACGAATTGTGGTCTATAGAGCTATAGAAAGCAGCGCTTAGCTCGTCAAAAATAGCTAAAAATATGTCGGAAACGGCTTCTTACGAGCTCAGTAGTACTCTCAGGATACTTTCCGTGTCGTTCTGCGTTTTGTACCAGGCCAGCGGCCTGATGCTGCGTAGGCGGTCGAGCATTCGCCAGGCCGTCTTTTGTGTCACGTTTAATCGACCCGCAAGCCACGTGCTGCTTTCTGCTTCCGCGCAAGTTCTCAGCAGCTCCAATGTGGCGAGCCACTGATGGATCGGCACGTGACTGTGCTGAAAAACACTGCCTGTACGCGCATTGAAATCCTTCCTGCAGCGATTACAGCGATAAGCCAGATTAGTCCTCGGGGTGATGCGGTGTGCCTCTTTACAACAAGGGCACACGACACCGGCGGACCAGCGCAATTGCTCCAGCAGCCTTTGTGCGTTCCTCTCGGCAGTTGTAAGGTCAAATAGGCTCTGGGTCATGATGTTTTAACGAAGCTATGAAGGCTAGAAACGGCTAGGTCGGGCTTTTAAACACAGGTTGTGGCGGCTTCTCAGTCCAGGGATCGCTCCAGAATTGCGCATGCAATGTGCTTATCGATTTTGTGCGGAGCCAGACCGGAAGCTTCTCGCGCAAACTTTTTCAGCGCTCTCTCGCTGCTAGACAGGCTGAGCGCAAAATTACCAAGATCCAGCAGTCCTGTTTGATGGGCCGTGGTCTTGTGTTTCACTCTCGCTTTCGTAGTTTCTCGATAGAGCTTATAGTACTCCCTGCCGTTGGTCAGAAAACCTCCATTTATGCAAAACTTCAGCATCATTGATTTAGGCCCGTCGTTAAGCTTATCGGCGAGCTCTAACATCGAAGCCAGATCCTTCTTGGGGCATTCCCGAACTTTCTGCATCAACGCTTCTGTGATCAGATTCAAAACAATTGGCTTTAGCATTTTGTTCTCTTATTTTGATTCGCACTAACCAATATACTTTATTCCCTTAACGGCGTCAACTTAAAAACTCACAAAAAGGCTTATCCCGGAAAGCACGGGACTTGCGCTCGGAGCAGACTATTTTCTGAATTACCGCCAGTACTGATTTACGGTCTGACCGTTGACCTCGGGATCCTGAAATGCTATAATTATCGAGCAATCAAAGAATTCAGGAAACCCGCCCGTTTGGGCCTAATCATCGGATACGCGAGCCTCTCATGAAAAAATCTAAAGCCATTGAGCTGAAAATAGCCGAGCAGAAAGGCTTTCGCAAAGGAGTGTGCGCCGCGGCATGTATCGCAGACGACTATAATGCTCTGAGCCTGCATGGGTTCAGGCTGGGCGATTGCATCGAAGGCAGGCTCAACGTTACCTCACGCAAGAAGCCGCGCAAAAACGTCAGGACGGCCAACACGATCAGCGCTTGTAAGAACATTCTGGTTGGTATCAAGCCCACCGATGAGCTCCTGATGCAGACCGCAAGAGTACTGGATCCGGAGGCTTGGGCCGAATACGTTCGCTCCAATGGAAAGGTTGCCAACATGGTGGGGTGGCGCTGTCTGGAAACGCTGGAATATGCCAAACGGTTGCTCAAAGCCGGTTACCGGGATTGTGCGGCAAGACGCGAAGCATTGCCTCGTTTCCTGGAAAAACCGACTCGCAAAAGAACACGTCGATAAAACCAGCAAGACAGAGCCTGACGGACTCAGCAAAAAGTAAGCGAAGGAAGCATCTAAGATAAGGTCATTATTCTTCGCACAACCTGCGGAGAATAGGATCGTTAATCTCCGCAAATCCTGTGCCACAGTCTGCGGATCAGATAACGCCCGGCGCTGTTTCTACACGCCATAGGAACAAAAACGAATAAAAGGTTTCGATCATGGGTGGAAACGTCTTTAAAGGAAAAACGCGAAGGCTGGACAAAGCCGCTTACGAGCAGGTCGCCACGCATGTTGTTGCAGCGCTGCGCGAGCTTTATCCGAGCAGCAAGGTCTCTGTGATTCCCTCTTATAGAGCAAAATGCGACTTCGGAGATCTTGATGTCTTGATTTCTGATGAGGGTCTGAAATCCCAAGAAGGCTACGAGAGCCTCAAACGCATGACGCAGGAACATTTCGGTGCCGCGGGCTGGAACAGAAACGGGCCGGTGGTGAGCGTGGATTATCGAAAGCCTCCGTTGAACGACGAGCTGGGCTTCCAGGTCGACCTGATCAAGCAGGACGCCAGGACGTATGAGTATGGGCTGGCCTATTTCTCATTCAACGATCTGGGGAACTTGCTGGGCCGTATCGCACACGCCATGGGTCTTGCCCACCGGCATGACGGGCTGTACTGGTATTTCAGGGACAGCACTTACCTGTTCAAGGAAATTGAGCTCACCCTCGATCCAGCGAAGACTTTGACATTTCTCGGCCTGGCGCCTGAGAGCTTCGCGCAAGGGTTCGACACGCTAGAGGATATCTTTCGCTATGTCAGCTCCTCGGAGTTTTTCCGGCCAGAGATTTATCTCCTGCATAACAGAAATCATGTCGGGAGAATCCGCGACAAGAAACGCAAGACTTACATGACGTTTATTGACTGGTGCGAGACGAACTGCACCGCCGCTCTGGCGCCGCTTCCTGAAGACAAGAGCGTCTGGTTCGAGAGAATTCAGCAGTTTTTTCCGCATTTCGAAGATGAGTATCATGAAGTTCAGCGGCAATTTAATGAAAATCGTGCGGCCAAAGAGAAATTCAACGGCCAGTTGGTTTCTGAAATCACCGGCCTCACGGGGCCTGAGCTCGGGACGTTGATGCGAAGGATCAGGGCTTCTTTTGGCAATGATAAGGCACTGATCGATTTTATGCTCAACAGCTCGAACTCTGTTATTCGAGAGCTTGTCGTCTCGTACGCAAAACAAACTGGTTGAGCAAAGACCCGGCATTTGCCGGGTCATTTTTATATTTCAGTGCCGCAAATTTCTTAAGTAACAAGAAGGAGGCCCAGGGCCTCCTTCAAAAATTATGCTCAAACGGTTTAGAGCGGCCAATCGATGGGCTCTTTAGTGTCCATGCATTTAGGCTCAAGCTGATCCCTGAATGCTAGTCCCGCGAAGAGGGTGCCGCCTGAACTACTTGCTAATACCACAGAAAGTGAGATCATGAACGACCACCGGCTAAAGCCGGTGGTTTCGGATTACGGCTCAAGCCGGTCAGGTCAGCCTTCGGCCGACTATCTCCTGCGTAAGGCACAAACAGCTGAAGGGGTAGCGACTTCGGTCGGCTCAGTCCCCACAAATCCGGAACCCGTCAGCAGCCTTGGTGCAACCTCTCTATCGCTATGTCTCTCTCAGCGGACCTTGGTCCGCCTGAAGGCGGCGGATTTACCGATCCGAGAGGGGGACTATGAACGACCACCGGCTAAAGCCGGTGGTTTCGGATTACGGCTCAAGCCGGTCAGGTCAGCCTTCGGCCGACTATCTCCTGCGTAAGGCACAAACAGCTGAAGGGGTAGCGACTTCGGTCGGCTCAGTCCCCACAAATCCGGAACCCGTCAGCAGCCTTGGTGCAACCTCTCTATCGCTATGTCTCTCTCAGCGGACCTTGGTCCGCCTGAAGGCGGCGGATTTACCGATCCGAGAGGGGGACTTTAAACAGTTGTGCTGCTAGTATAATTATAGCACAGTTAATTAGGCAAGGGCATCTGTACTGTGTATATCGAGTTTACGCTCTCGCAAGCTGAGAACTACGGCTTCACATTGTTCCTAAAAATGCCTTGAGACTATTCTTTTTTGTTGAGCGCATTTCAATAATCAGCTGCTTCTTCGCCGTGAGACCCTGATCGCTCGTAAGCCTAATCGGTATATACCTGAGTTACCGTAGATGCTACTCGAAAATGTCGCTCTTGAGTAAAGCCGCGAGGCTGACGATGTTGAGTCTGCGAGGAGCCTGCCATCGGTGCTCTTGTGTTTGAAGATTACCGGTGGTATCCTTTTATTCACCGGTGGGAATTTTCAACGTCATTCGCTTTACTCTGATATGCACACAATCAATATGCTCGCCCAAGGAGCCTCCTGATGGCAAATCACAAAAGAAGACGTCCTGCCTCTTCTCGCGCAGGCTGCAAGCTCTGCAAGCCTTATAAAGATCAACGATTCAGCAAGCCCCTCGCACAGCGAGAAATCGCCGGAGCCGGTGGGTTTGGAAAGATACGCGCGCTCATTCACAGCGCTACGGATCTGAAGCACTACGCATAGACAATAGGTTATTTATGTCAAAAAGTTATCGTAAACACGACAGGCAGTACCGCCGTTCTACACGTTCCGCTGATATTAATCAGCACGCCGAACGGCATAAACTACGCGAAGTCCGCAGTCGCGAACAGCTCAAGCAGGATCTGAAAGAAGTCGGTTTCGAGCTGGCTTATTCAGGCTAATTGCCCCAGTGCCAACAGCCCCTAAGGGGTCGCCAGCAGGCACGCTCTCTTGCCAGAGAGTCATCACCTTAAGAGCTTGTCGGCCCCAGGCCGTCCTGGCGTGTAGCCAAAGTCAGCGCGCAGGTATCCGGTAAGGGCCGTGGGGAAGAAATGGCGCTGAGCGTTTTAGTGCTTCAGCGCCATTAAAGTTGCGGCCAGACCCTGGAACGTTACTGTGTAGGCAGCTTGATCCCCTGGTCGATGCCCGTCTTGAATGCCTTCTGTGCGTAAGAACTGGTAATCAACTTGTAGTGACTCAACGGAACCTTTGGGTATCCAGCCTTCGCAAGCCACATGCCAGACCAAAACGAGTTCAACTCGGTCTGGTATTCCCGCTTGATATCCAGAAACTGGGTCTGCTCTACCTGAAAGTTGTCTCGCCCGCCCTGGATGATTTCCTGAATTTTCATAAAGATTGCAGGATCAACGTTCGGATTATGCTCTTTGATCCACTGAAAAGTCGCCCTGGATCCGTTCTTACCATATCGGCCCTGAATCGCCGCCTTGGCCACACGCATCAAATCGTTTGAGTACATGTTTGGAACCTGCGCGGCCTCGGTAACCTTGAGAGAATACTGGGCGAGAACGTTCTGCATGTTATTATACTTAGCCTTAAGAAGCGCATCCTGCTGTGCCCCGACATTATAGTAGTGCACATAGGATCCGAACAACACTAACCCGATGACGGCAATAATGCCGACAATGGATAGTGTAACCGATGTTGCTGTTTTCATGAAATACTCCTGTTTTTAGTTAAAGCCACGAAAATTATGAAAGCCTTCATTCCCATGAACGACTTTCCACCAGAAAAAAGTACAACCGCAGCTGCCGAAAATCCCTAGCAGCAATGCGAGAATAAACACCCAGGTGGGCGGTTCGATTTCATGCTTCAAATAAGCAAAACTCGCCATCTTGGGCCTCGTGTATAGCGCCATGACATCTTTGGAAATCACACTGGTGAGCTTGGCCGGATCAACCGTGCCCAGTTTCATGATGTCATCGTGCAGTGTTGCGCTGAAAACACCATTGCCCTTGTTTAAAGCCCAGGTCATGACGCTGACCCACGAGATGGTTTTACCCCCATCACGGGTTCCGATGAACACCACCACGTCATTTTTCTTTCCTCCAAGCCACGCGGTCTGAACGGCGTAGTGGTACATGGAGCTCGTAATATTTGTCAGGATGACGATGATATTGGCCTGTTTCTTTGGCCCAAGCGTTTCATCGGCCTTATTGAGCTGCTTGTTAAGCTGCGTCAAGGTGAGGGAGTTTACCGAAGATCCCACATTCAAAACACGAATGACATGATACAAATCATAAACATGAGGGTACTTAGGGATGGGATAGCTGTTGTTGCCTTTCGCCTGAGCGAGGGCCCCAAACAGGCTATCAGGAACGGCCTTGATATAGTTCGTAAATTCGTGCTCGCGGGAGCAGGGCTGCCCGATATAGGCCTGGGTATACAACGTAGGGCTTGGAACTCCGTAGACAGCTGATGAAGTCCAATCCAGGCTCTTGACATTGATTGAGCCGATCGTAGAGCTCAAGTACCAATGAACCGTATAATGCCGCGTATAACACGTCGAGCACTCTTGAGTACACGACCGATGGCGTCCAAAACCGGTGCAAACGTTATAGCAGTTGCAGGAATCTTGACTGTGCTACTTCTTAACACTACCGCGTTCCAGACGCGGTAGTGTTAAGTTTCGCGCTTCGCACTTCATCGGGAAGCACCTGGCCAGAACTTTCGCTCTGACATGAACCTCTCCCCTCTGTGCGCACTCGCTCGGGCGTCACACCCGCGGCGCTCTCGGGCTCACGCAGAATGCGCAGGCCCTCGGTCTCGATATTGATTGCTGCATTTTCATCTCTATCATGCAGCGCGCCGCACTCAGGGCAGCGCCAGGAGCGAACACTGAGTTTAAGCTCCTGCAGTTTATGACCGCACGCCGAGCACAGCTTGCTGCTCGGGAAGTAACGGTTGACTTTTACCACTTGTTTGCCGTACCAGGCCGCCTTGTAGGTGAGCTGCCGGTTGAACTCACCAAAGGCCGCATCCAGCATCGAGCGCGAAAGAAATCCTCGGCTTAAGCCTTTGACGTTGGCTCTATTCTCAAAACGTATTGATGGCGACAGGCCATTTGCCGGTTTTTCGATAAAAGCAGCCGCAAAATCAGCGCCTGCGTTGAACGACACAAGCCATTGAATTAAATGAGTTAATTTAACAATCAATACGCTTTGCGAACAGAGCCTTGACGTTAAGGTCCTCGATCGCAATCACATCGTAGTCCCGCACGAGACGCGTGGTGAGCTGGTGGATCTCGTAGTTTCGAGCCTGCGCAACCTTCACATGAGCCTTCGCGACCCGTTTTCTTTGTTTCTCTCGTCGTTTAGATCCCGTCTGCTTGCGGGCGAGTGCCCGCTGCTGACGCTTTAGGTACCGCAACCGGCCGGTGTACTTCTTGGGCGCCGCAATTTTATCACCAGTGGAAAGTGTCGCGAGGTGCTTCAACCCCAGGTCAACGCCGATCGTCTTCCCTGTTGAGCTCAACGATTCAAGCTTCATCTCAACATTGAAGCTCACAAAATACCGGCCTGCTGCGTCGCAGGTCAGAGTCATGGTTTTAGGTTTAGCGCTCTTGGGGAGCGTCTCAGCCAGACGAAGTCTGCCGAACTTCGGCAGCGCGAGCTCACCTTTGCGCCATTTTGCCGCGCTTACGTCCTGGAACCGCAGTTTTCCTCCGTGGCGCCGTTTCTTGATCCGCGGGTACTGAGCCCGCTTGGCAAAAAAGTTGGTGAAGGCCCGATCGAGGTCTCTTAGCGTTTGGGTGAGCGCCGTGGCTGGCACGGCGGCGAGCCACTCATGCTCCGGTGTTTTCTTCCACTGTGTGAGCATGCGGGAGATGTCCTTGCCCTTCAGGCGAAGACCGAGTTCCTTGTACGCGGCTGAACGTAAATCGAGCGCGGTGTTCCACAGCCAGCGCTTCGCACCCAACGCGCGCGCAGCGAGTGCTCGCTGCGTAGCGTTCGGATACGCTCTGATTTTGAACCCTTTAAGAACTGTGCTCATGCACAGTTTATAGAGCGGGCTTTAAACTTTTAGTACTTCCCGATGAACTCGCACAGAAACTCGTGATCGCCGAGGGACGTCCCGCGCGTAACACGCAACTGCAAGCTGCGCGCGAATGACTCAAGCCCTCGGGGTCGCTTTCGTCCCTGAAAGCTTCAAGGCTGAAGATAGGTGCCGTCTACTTTATGCTTAGCAGTAATAGCACCGTCCAACAGCTCATAGTCTCGGGTCTGGCTGTAACGACCAACCATATAAGTGCCGCTTACCAGTAAGGCTACGATGGCCGTTTGTGCGCCAATCTCTCCCCAGGTAATGTCCCGAGGCCAGATAATCTTTGAAATAAACGGCCAGATGAGCGGAAAAATCAACAGCAGAATGAGATCAAACATGAGTTGTTCTTATGTTGCTAAAAACTTTTTAAGGCGTTGAGAGGGCTGGAACAATGGGGGCGGGTAATTCAATAGTAAAGCTTTTAAAATTAAGCCCCCGGCACGTGGTGCAGAGAAATCGTTTTAAATTATCAAAATTTGTTCAAACTTCTCTACTACTTGATTCTTAAAATCTATTCAAGTGCCAAGCCCGCGGGCTTACTGGCAGTGAACTATTGTACACCTTTTATATTTGCATAACAACGGCATGAGCGCACTAAGCTTATACTGTTCGTATCGAACCAAATCACCGGTCTAAGAAGGCTTATGTATAAAATTAAGTGAGCGCCAATTTAAAAAGCGGTAGATACAAGAGAGGACTGCTTTAACTACAATAGGAGACTTGTATCAATACCCAGACTTTTCGCGTCAATCGTGACATTCGTGCCCCCGTGGTACGTCTTATCGATGAGAACCGTACTCTTGTAGGGGATTTGCCCCTTGCTGAAGCACTTGAGCGTGCCCAGACTGCCGGTCTTGACCTCGTTGAGGTTGCACCGAACAACACTCCTCCCGTGGCCCGTATTGTCGATATCGGCCGATATCGCTACGAGCAGAACAAGAAGGGGCATCAGAAGCCACCCCCGGCACTGAAGGAAGTTCAGTTTCGTCCCACGATCGCCGAGGGGGATTATCTCGTAAAGCGCAATCACATCGCGGAGTTTCTGCACAAAGGCTCCCGATGCAAGGTCAGCATGCGTTTTCGCGGACGTGAGACCGATCACCTGGATATTGGCTTCAAGCTGATCAATCGCCTTGTGCAAGACCTTGCCGCGGTGGGGCATCTGGATGGAGCTATCTCACGAGACGGCCGCCAGATCACACTCGTCATGGTCCCCGGTGCTGCCAAGCAGACCGAAGCGTAAAGGGCACACCGGAACTCGTCGAAAAAGGCGAGTTCCGCTCCCTTTTGTACTACAATTCGTCAAAATCCACGATTTGGGCCGTCGGTAAAAGTGGCTGAAGCGTTAACGGGTCAGCCGAGTTGTAGTTGCGGTTAACTGTGCCGCTATACTCCCGGTAGTGTTTTTACTACTTCTGGTGTATAATAAATCCACAGCCGGTCAAAACCCGGCTTGATTAAGTAAAACCAAAATGTGGGATTCCAAACAATGACACCGTTTGCAAAGGCACAGCACTGGGCCGGTGCCGCGCTATTGGGGGCTATCGTTGCGGGCCTGCTCTTCGGGACTGCTTACCCTCATTACTGGGTTGCCTTTTGTGGGGCTCTGACGTCAATTATCTTATTTGAGCCGTTGCGCCGGTGGGCTGTGAAGCAAAAGCAATTGGCTGATGCTAAAACAGAAAGAATTGAAGAACTCGAAGATCTGGATCGTCAGGCTGCCTCATACGTTGAGAGCGTAATCGCGCTCAGAACGCATTTCACAGGGGACCCACCGTACGTCGGATGGGAGGGCCTGGGACTGGCATTGAACGAAACGTTAGACATTCTTGATATGTTCAAAAAGTCTCTGGAAGAAATCAGAGACCTCAGTGCGCCAGGGCCTTCGGGGGACGCGCCTGCCGATGTCCAGCAAATTCGCTCTCTTGTCCTGAAGACTCTGCGCCAGGCTGAAGCGATGCGTTCACTGCAGCATGTTGGGCGATATCCCGAGGAGTCGCTATCGTGAACAGGTGGGTACTGCTTTACTCAGGGCTGTTTCTCACGTGGATTTTTGGCCAGAACCTCGGGATGATCCCCCTTAGCATCGGGCTGGTATCGCTCGGGCTCGCCGCCTATAGCTGGAAAGATAACGAATGAACTCAAACACCAAAGTCTGTCCAGGCTGCGGGGCCCCCTGGGAGAGCGAGGTGGGTCTTGGGATCAGTGGCACGACGCCGGGGGACCGCTACAGCTGTGGTAGCTTATACATCAGGCCCGATCGGCTGGTTTCGGTCCCATTGGTCTGCCGGTATGCGGCGGACCTAAGAGAACGTCTGCGCGTTGTGGCTGAAGCGTATAACGCTCTTGTGGCCAAGAACCAAACCGTCGAGTCGGAACAATTACCCCTATGAGCACACACATCGAAACAGGATTTTTGCTGCCCATCAGGGACTTCTCTAAGATCCTCATCGAGGTCAATGCCCTGCGGGCCAAAGCCGAAGTGCTCGCCAAAGAGCTGCTTCAGACACATGTGATTAAAGAAGCGCTTTATGCGTTCGATCAGGCAACGATGGCCGGACGAGCACCTGGCGACGCTGATTTCTTGACGGTCGCTCTGGATAAGATGAGCGAGGTCCAGAGGGAGGTACGAAAGACAGGCTGTCTTGAACCGGATGTGGACATGAGCCTGACGCTCACCTTCTTTCCTTACAAGGAAGTTACCTTGGGGATGGCTTTTGCCGCCAATCAGAAGCTCCTTAAGCTCACCTCTTCTCTGCCGGGGTGGACTGATTATCACTATCAGAATCAAACCGATCCACCGGATACTGTTACCGAGCAAGAATGGGTCGGACGCAAAAAAGTCTGGGATGAAGTGCTGCTTAGCAGATCCGGTATCCCTAATCGAGAGGGCTTCACCATTCAGGTTCTTCCCATCAGGGGCCTGTTGTCGCTTGATTTCATCGGGATAGGGACAATCTGCTCTGATCTGAACAAGAGAGCGCATCGCATTGCAGCTGATATCGCAATCGCAACAGAATACAAGAAAATACCCGTCGAGCAAAGAACACTCCCGTGCCTGACGCACCTGGTGCTCAACTCAACAGACCTGCCCAGCTACGCGCAAGCAAAGCAGGATGCGCTCTCAAAGTTGGCGCCGAGCCCCACGCTCAGGATGCTAAAAGGGGAACATACTGCCCCAAGGGATGCTTCTAATAGCTCTCAGGCTGCGCAAAATGATGACCTGGTTGGCTGAAGCCTCACGGAATTTGCGACGCGAGCCGAGATGCATTATTCACGTGCAGAATTGAGCATGGCGCACAGCTTCAAGCAAGGGGTGCTGTTCTTTAAGTCTCATCGTCTGATCCAGGATCACCCGATCAAGGACTTTTAAAACGGTACCGAGAGAATAACAAATCATCGATTAAAGGAGACCTGAATGGCAAGAAATACAACCAGGCTTAAAAGCACAGGGGGTAAAAAGAAGACTCCCAAGAAACGCGCCGTCCGGGAAGTCCCTGTGAAACGTGCTGACCTAAAAGTCGCAGGGCCTCGAATGGTAGAGATTGAAATTGAAATCTCGGAAAGTGCTGAAGCTGCGCTGCGCGAGATTGCAGCGCTTTCGAACCAGAGCTTGGATACCGTCGTAAGTGTCCTCTTGGCCGCGGAGGTCATAAGAGTTAAAGCCATCTAAAGCGCTCCTTTTATGTGACTCTGAGCTGAACGAGGCGCTCGACTTTGCGCAAGTCGCTATACCTCGTAGGTCAATTCACCGAAAAAGGACTCACTATGGATCCGATTCAAGACTCGCCCGCGAATAAGCGGCAGTCTCGCGAGAAGAAACGGTACGATGCCGCCTGGTGGCGTAATCACGGGCACATGCCCGCCTCCTCGTTCTCGCTCGACGAGCTCTATGCCGCGTTTCACCATCGTCAGGTGGCAGGGGATCCCGCGCCGGATTCCGGCGAGACGCGCGACGTCAAGGGGCAGATTTTACGCGAAGGCATTGAGTCCGCGCTCAAGCGGCTCGTCGCGCAAGTCAACGAGTATGATGATGACTCCGGCAATGCCCCACAGCAGCTCATTTTTCTGCGACAGATCATTGGGAGTCTCAACGAGACGCTGCTCACGGCGCAAGACTCTTGCGGGACCCTGTGGCGCGATGTACTCATGGAGAACGCGCCGGCGAATACTCCGGTGCTGACTCTGCGCGCCGGGGAGCACATTGCCATCGCGACCTGGGAACGTGTGGGTACTGTGACCGGCTGGCACCTAGGCGATGGACAGACTTTCCTTGTGAAGGTCTCGCACTGGATGCCGTTGTCAGACCTCCTTGCGCTTCTCCCGCCATCGATCCGTTGGCGCGGCGCGCTAAATGCCGCTGCAAGAGATAGCGCTGGCTAAACTACAGGCTTAAGTCGATTCAATGCCCGGAAAGAACTCTTTCCGGGCACTTTTTTGCTCAAGAAGCCGGTGGCCTCTGGTACCTCTTGACTGTACCGCTAACCGAGCGCTACGCAGTCCATTCCTGCTACGCTCGATTGTTCACTTCGAGCACACAGGGAGCACCTGCTTCGAGGATACCGCGGAACATCCTTTTGGGTGTGTTGCGTAAGACCCGCGCCAATGTGGCTATACAGGTTTTTAGACCTGTTGAGGGACGGCCATGGCGGGGAAGATAAAAAAGAAGCGGGATTGGAAGGCACTCGATGAGGCGCATCGACGCCGAGGCGAGCTCATCACGGCGGTTTTATGCCCGGACGGCGCTCCCTTTGAGAGACCGGCATACGCGCAGCGCACCGGACGACCACGGCTGTACGCGGATGCACAGATCGAGGCCATGCTGCTCGCCAAAGTGGCTCTGCGGCTCTCGTTAAGGGCAGTAGAGGGCCTCGCCTACGGACTTGCCAAGCTCGCCCATGTCTCCTGGCCGGTGCCCGACTACACAACACTTTGCCGCCGTGAGGGGAAACTTGCGATCAATCTGCGCTCAAGGGTACAGGCGGGCAAGCGCCACGTGCTCATCGTGGACTCAACGGGCTTGAAGGTCATGGGTGAAGGTGAGTGGAAGGTGCGGATCCATGGTACCGGCGGTGGCCGCAGAACCTGGCGCAAGATCCATCTTCTCGTTGACCGGGAGACCGGGCACATTCTGGCCGAAAAAACAACCGATAAGAATACGGCCGACTGCACGGTGCTGCCGGCTCTGTTGCCTGAGGATTTAGCTGGAGACCACGTTCTTGGCGATGGTGCTTACCACACCCAACCACTACACCGCCTGGTGTATGCTCGCGGCGGCAATTACCGCACTCCGCCTCCACGAGGCGCGCGGGTCTGGAAGCCTTATCACTGGAAAAGTGCTGAGCGAGCCTTTCGCTGGCGAAATGCCGAACTCACGCGCCTTGCCCGCTTAGGTCGCACTCAATGGAAGATCGCGACCGGGCTCTCGCAGCGCTCTTTCGTGGAGTCAACCATGCGGCGGCTGAAGGCACTCACTGGAGCGCACCTCTCGGCCCGCTCAATCGAGCGGCAAAGCGTCGAGGTACGTCTGCGCTGTCAGCTCCTCAACAGACTTGCAGTGTCCACCTGGACAGTGCCGGCATAAACGCCGGCTACTATGGCGCGACTCTGTATTTAAAAACGGTTTTGCAACACAGCCCATCCTTTTGCACAAGTCGCTATACCCTTAAGGCAATAGATCAAAATTAACAGGAACATCACCACTATGCATCCCACAAACAAGAAAAGCGAATACGAGCAACTCCTGGCGTTCAAGGCGGCTGCTCTGGCGGACGGCTGGACGTGCAAACCGACATACAAGCTGGAGTCCATGGACCGAGCCGCCACGCTCAGCCGCGAAGGTTTTCTGATGTCAATCGTCGCACGGGACAACACAGAAAGCCTTAAAAGCAAGCACGCCTATGACTTAACTCTGGCAGTCTGGGGCCCAGACGGACTCGCAATCCGACCACCGGATACCTACGATTGGCAGAAAATCAAGGAAGCTCTACGTGCTTGTAATTATTGCGAGGCCAAGGATGTCGACACATTTAGGGTTTCGTTCGCCGGAAGATGCTGTGCACAGTGCCTGCCGAAGCAAAGAGCGATAAGCGAAGGTCCGGGCTGGATGTCCTGATCACAGCAAAGATCAATCGCTGTACAAGCATCAACATTAAAAAAGAGCGGAGAATTCTCCGCTCTTTGTTTAAATCAATCCACGTACTCGAATAGAATGTCCCTCGGAAGCAATTCGTGTCGACTCGGTAAGTCGAGCCGCGTAATGCACCGATAGTCTGTCTTAGGGTCATCCGCAAACAAAAACGAAACATACATTTCTGTTTTGTCTTTCGATAAGCTGAAGCTGATTTGGTCAGTCACACCGGTTTTATGCCGAATGTACCTTCCCAGCAACTGCATCATGTTCCCTGACAAATGTGGAGTCCCCTTCCTAAAGAGCTCGGAAAGCGCTTTGGCCACCAATTGGGACTGTCTCGCGCTCTCCGCTATTGCGGCGAACCACGCCTTTTCCATTTCGAGACAAAACTTCCAGAATACTCGGGCGCTTGAAGTATCAAAGTGGTCCCAAAATGTCCCGAACGGTTCGCTCCAGTGGAAAGGGGTTGCGTGATTAAGCCCGTGTTTATCCGGTAGACCCTGTTCCTTCCATCCGGCAGAATGGTGTTCATAGCTGATCAGCCGCTTGATTTCGTCCAAGAACGACATTTGCTCCGTGCTGTAATGCTGCTCATAGGCAAACGTATCCCAGTGCCGGCGCCACGCAGTAAACGGACTTTGAAGCAGCGCAGCGGCGTCTCGCGTTGCTTTCAGGCAGTACTCCAGTCCGTCGTCGTATGTTAGAAGACTCTTATCCTTGAACAGGCCCACGAACTGCTTTTCGGTAACCCCATCCACCTGGATAAAGGTAAGCTCGTCACCAAGATCTGTAAACCAGTTCACGACCCGACCTTTTTTATAGCCGGGTTCCCCGACGTAAGGATAAATAGGTCTGACTATTTTTCGCTTATCTTCAGCGCTCAAGGAACTCTCGGGCACGACCTTTTGTGCATCTTCGATGTACACTAAGGGCTTGGCCGGATAGGCTTTGAGAAGCCCTTTGAACGATTTTGCATCATAGCCGAAGGACAAAACCGTCTGCGCATATTCGCCCGTCAGATCAATCTCTTTGGGAGCCACGGCTTTGGTACTCAGTAGCTCAATGATTTCGAGCGTCTTTTCGTACTGTTCTGTTGCCGCTTTCAGTCGAGCACGAGCCTTGGCCTTAAGTGCCCTGAAGGGTTTTGATTTATTCATAGTTTATGTTCGCACGGGTAGCGCGATCATCCTTTTCGTGACTTTTGAAAAAAAAATGTCCTGTTTTGTATAGACAACAGCTTCAATTTAAAAACGTCATCCTACAAGCTTGGCCAAAGCACTGGCAACCCGAACGCCGACCTGCCCTTTGGGCTCCAGAGGATGCCAGAGGGTCTGCTGCGCGGTAACTTCCAGGACCTGATTTAAAGAGGAGTCTTTGCAGTGTCGGGCATCCCCCACAATATTCGCAAAAATCACATCCGCACCCTTGGCAAAGAGCTTACCTCTGGCATAAGTCTCAATGTTCGTTGTCTCGGCGGCAAAGCCAATGACCGCTTTCGGGCGCGCCTGCATATAGCCTACGCTTGCGAGAATATCGACAGTGGGCGACAATTTAAGTGCAGCACCGCTGGCATGTGGCGAGGAAATGGGTACAGTAGCCTTAAAGTCAGCAACGGCGGCTACTGCGACAAAGCCATCCGCAGGCATCCTCTCATGCACGGCATAGAGCATCTGCTCGGCACTGCGTACCAAGGTAATCTCAATATTAGGGTGTGCCGGTAGCGTCACATAGGTGGGACCTGAGACAAGGCTTACCCTTGCTCCGCATAAGGCAGCTATCCAGGCGATACTGAAGCCCTGCCGTCCGGAGGAGAAGTTGGTCAGCACATCCCCCTGGGTACTGATCGTCTCAGCCGTAGGCCCGCTCGTGACGATGATGTGCTTTCCGGAGAAATTTGGAAGGTTAAAAGCCCTGGCGTATTGTACCGGCACGCTGCTTGCGGCACCTCGAAGGGCGCGTAAACGCTCAAGACACGGGCCCGCATCAAAAGAATCCGGCCCATGAAACGAAAGCTGCCCTTCGAAATCGTAGCCGAACGTGGGCCATCGCCGCCTCAGAGCCTCAAACGCGGACGCATTAGGGCGCACAGAGATCTCAAGCGGCACAGCGATGTCTTTGGCCTTGATTTTATGTAAAAAAGAACACTGAGGGCTCAGAGTTGCCGATCGACATAGCGCAAACGCAAAATCATAGGCATCGGGCAAAGACTCAATAAGATCCAGCAGCGAGCGCATACCTTGGGATTTGCTCTGCAGAACCTCAATTCCGGGATCGGCACTTAAGAACTTTTTGATCTGCGGTCCAATAACAGTAACATGAGCGCCGTGCGCATGAAGCCAGCGGGCCCACTGAAGAGCTGCTCCGCTCGGCTGCGCATGGTTTGCGAAGGCCCGTACGCCGTCAAGACTCTCAAGGACATCCCCTGCGCACACCAGGCACCGTGCTCTGTGCGGCAAAAAGGTGGTTTTGAAGTACTCGCTCATGCCCGACGGAATGCTCTCCCCAGCAGTCGGGCAGCTTCTCTCGCCTCATTTGTGGCCAATGCCCCAAGATGACAACGGACGTAGCCGCGGGCCTGCCGGTCGGGGTAATAGTGCTCATTCGTATCCAGCGCAACACCCAGTTGCTCTGCTCGCTGGATGATGCCGATGTCCGCATCAAACCCGAGAAAACTTCCCCCTTCTGGAAGTCTTGCCGTGATGCCATTTTCACCAAGCGCATCAAACAGCACGTTAGCGCGTGTATGCCAGGTTCTTCTGAGCACGTCGAGGTAAAAGGGGCTGATGGCCCGGGCAGCTATTTTCTGCAAGACGCTAGCGGTCGATAAGTTAAGCGTGATTTTATTGGACCGTAAGGGCTTAAACAGTCTGTCGTCTGTTTTGATAAATCCGAGCCTGAACGCGGGGGATAGTATTTTTGAAACGCTGCCGACTCTGATCACACGTTCCACTTCAATCGCCTCAGGTGCGCGTTCGAACCAGAGCGCATCGTAGGGATTGTCCTCAATGAGCCATGCATTATTCAGTCGAATAGCCTCCCGTACAACCTCGCGATCCTGCTCGGTAAGGGATAATCCAAAGGGAGGCGAGAAGTTGCTGGTCAATAACAGTGCATCAAACGACAGATCAGCCAGGTTCTCGATACGCTCAAAAGGAACAATACGCACGCCGAGGAGTTCGGCCTGGCGCAAAAGGGCGAAAAAGCACGGCACTCGTACTGCCAGAGTGAAGGAGCCTTGTTTGAGACCCTTGAGAGTCAGCAGGGAGATAAATAGCGCTTCTGTTGCGGAGTTCGTAACGAGTGTCTTTCCGTCCCAGTGAGGATAGATCGCTCTCGTACACTCTATAAAAGCACCCTCTCCGCTCGGGTCAGGATAAGAAGCGTGCTGTGCGTAGAGCTCGCTTTCGCACTCCGATACCGCGGCCTTGACGAGCTCTCGTAAGCTTGCAGGTAGATAAAGTGTGTCAGCCTTAAGACAAAGCATCTGTTTTGGCCGTAAAGGTAAGGCTGTTTCCGGTCTGTATCATGCTGACAGAAAACCCGCACGCCTTGAGCATCTGCATAATTCGATCAGGATCATGCTGATAAAACTCGTTATAATCGAGAATTGCGTTCCAAGCGCCTCTTCGAGTGTCGATAATCTCGGTTCGCTGTGCATGCTTGAGTTTATCGCCAATAACCTGGTTGTACTCCTCGGTGCGCACCAGAAGCGTAGGCCCGTCGAGCCGGCTGCGCCGTGGTGTCATGATGCCCTCAGGTCGCGGCACGAAGGTATTGAACACGAACCAGCCAGAGCGCTTAAGGTGCCTGCGCACGGCTGAAAAGAACACTGATCTTTCAGCTGGGGACACGTAGTTGAAAGCCTGTCGCAGCGAGATTAGATCATATTTTCTCTCTTCAAGGTCCTTAAGGTCCGGTAAGTGACAAAGCATTCCTCTTTTCTTCAACGATTTCTCTGCCACTGCGAGCATCGAGCTGGAACCATCGGCAATATCTACTTCGGTGAACATTTTAAGCAATCCGCGTGTCGAGGCTCCGGTACCGCAACATAGGTCCAACACTTTGCTACCACTGGGTAAGCCTAGGCCTCTTATTGCACGCTCGAAGGGCTTATCTGCGCTCGACTCCAGAAACCTCGCATAGGCGAGCTCATACTGCTCGCTTTGAAAATGATAGAGATTTTGCGCCCTGAGAACGGTCAGAAGCTCCTCTGGCTTCTCAAGTAAGATAAACGAGCCGTGCAGCGGCTGATTGATGAGCCGCTCGCCTCGCGTGACGAGCCTCTCGATACTCAGCCAGTCCTCAACAGTTCCAGGGGCTGAGATAATCGGTGCGGCTTTACCTGCCGGCATGAAAGCATGCATGTGCAGCACCCATTGAATCTCTGGGCGCAGGGCAAATATCCGATGTGCGATGTATCCGTTTAAGCTGGGTTTCTTTCCTGAGATGCTCTGAGCATCGATGAGGTTGTCACCGCTGATGGAACGAATGAGTGTGAGGTCCGAAAGAGTTGTGGCACTTTTGTTTGACGCGCGCGCCGTCACAAGCGTCCCTTGTGCAACTCTGTGGGCCACAAACCCGAATTCAGCCCCGGGATATTTGGTATCCGGCTTTTTCTCATAAGCATTGAAACACCCAAGGCGTGCCCAGTTGCGCGTCGCTTCAAGCATGGCGTCGATCGCCTTACCTTCCATGTCAAATGCGGCTACGGTTTCAAGCGCTGTTTTAAAATGACGCTTTCCACTTCTTGAAGCCAAGATACGGACAAAATTATCGACAAAGACAGGATAGCTGGAACACGGGGCAATCCCCTTCTCACCGGTCAACGCCACATAGGTATTCTGGCTGTACGCGCCGATCGCAGAGAGCTTATGCGTCAAGAGAAATGAATAGGCACCGTCGATCAGTGCGGCTAGTTCGGCTGCCTTGTGCTCGATAAGGGCCCCACATGCCGCGGATGGGCAGGACTGGCGAGCCTTCATCATCAATTCAAACCCAATTGCATCCAATGAAATAAGTGCCTGCGGAGACGATACGAGAATATCTGTCGGAACTTGGCTAAAATAAGCGACGTTCATTCCCGAGGCTTTCAGTGCTTGGGAAAACTTTCCCCTGACCTCAGCCGAAGGGAGTTCTTTTGAAAATACGATTGCTTTCATCATGATTTTTATTGTTATGGATGAATGTTGATGAGTTTTGCTTGGTTGCCGGGTTAGTCTTACATCGATTCACTGTTAATCAAATCGGTTTGCACACCCGGACATATGATAGGATTTGGCCGCTTCGGCCATGCCGATTACGTTCCAGCCTCTCTCGGTGCTGAGAATGTCCACTGACCAAGCTCCCGTGCCTGCCGCTTGTGCAGCACGAGCGGCAAGATCCTTGACGTAATCCTCGTCCTTGATATCCTTGAGCGCATTATAAACAGCAGTAAACTCGCTCACCCCGCCCTGCTCCAGGAACCTCTCGCTCCAATACGGGTGAATACATTTCACCTTTCCGTCAACCGCAAAGGCTCTGACCTCTCTGCAGATCGGCAGATCCGCGAATAAAGGCGCGTGAGCGACCGGGGTAAGCGGTAGAAATTCCCTCACCGCCCACCATTCCAGGGAAAATCGAGAAAAACTGATGATGTCAGAGTACTCCACGAGCGCAATAGCATGGTCGCGCAACTCACGCTCTTTGGCCACATAGCAGGTATGGCGCCAGTTCTGCTTGCCAGCGGTATGGCCTGTACGAAGAAATAACGGGTAGCCGATCTCCTGCGCAGCTTCGGTAAGTCTCTTGAAAAAGGACTCAGAAGCGCACGTCATCGCCTGTCCTTCAAATACATTAGCGATATCGGACAGCTCTTCCTCGTGAGCTCTGACCAGTAAAGTTTTAGGCATCGGCAACCCGCAGGCCAGCAACCGGGGATACCAGTAGGCAAGATTATTCGGGTCAAGCGATGATGTGTCGATAAACGGGGTCATCGATCCGCTATCCGTGGAGGGTCAAAAGCCAGAGCTGAGGTCGCAGAGCGGCCGTGAGGTTGGGCTGAAAAAGTGTGAGCTCGGCGTACCTTATTGGAAAAATGGATATAGCGATACCGCATGGGCTATCCGGCTGAAACGCCGTCCTCTGGTTCTGCGTGCTCTTGGGTACCCAGAGCGGCGCGAGTTTGCCGGATAAGGTCCTCCGCGGTCATCCTGCACCTGACCCATTGATGCAGCAATTGACGGGCTTCTCGCATACAATCGGGGCAGCCAACGGCCCGAAACGCATCGAAAGCCCCGTGCGCCGCGCAGTGCCAATGAGTGGGAGGCGACTGCACGGTCTCCTCGCCCCTGCGCTGCCAGGCCTCCACGGCATCCGTGCGCTCGCGCATTGCCGGGCCCTCGGCGCTGCAGTCCGTGCACACGACCGCCCAGTATACCTGTCCTGCATTCTGCAGCTCCATGGGATTTACTACCGCGGATGCGCAGAATGGACATCGACGCAAGGGGACAACGGGCAGGTCCATTACGCAGGGTCTCCTCTACCAAGCTGGAAAATCTCCGCACCATAGGCTGCGCAAGCCCGTGAGGCTCGACACGCAGCATCCGCTTCATCAACGGTTGCAAAGAACACAACCTGGGGGTCGCTCGGATCCTCCTGCTCGCTCACCATTGGTTTTGGGCCGGATGGGAATAGAATCATGACGAAAAAGGGCTTCTTTGTGCTCATAATGCGGTTTCTCTAGGTGCTTATAGGGTCCAGCAGTTTATTATTTGTCCCAGGCAAGCACCTAGGTTATTAATTTTGGTGTATACTGCTAGTATATCACATCTGCACTCTGGGTACCGTTTTTAGTGAAAATAGGAACAAACAGAACTTTTCTTTCAAAAGTCATCAGAAACTCAGCTCTGCTGACCGGACAGGCTCAGCGCGTGATTGCAGGGGTTTTGCCCCAGGGAGGAACGCCGTTTTCCGCAAGAATCGCTTCGGCTTCCGCCACCGCTTCGCTCCAAGCGAGCGTGGCGGGCCCCTCCCAGCCGAGCCCCTCTGCTTCACGAACCTGATAGGTCACATCCCCCAGATTAATCTTTGGATTTCGCAGCAAGCCCTTGAGCACTCGCAACACGCGTTCATCTTGCATCGGTCGATCTCCCGTTGTTAACTCGCACTTGGCTGCGACTTCAATGTCTCTGCTGTGAGTCGAGCAGCGCTCTCCACATCAAGTACGGTGTCAGCGATCTCCTTGGCCGTCTTTTCCATATTGTTATCCCTGGCCACTTTCCAAGCTTCTCGCAGCGCATTTGCCGCGATCTGCAACAGCTGACTGAACTCACTGAGAGCTGTAAAATTGGAAGAATTTTCCCCGGAAAGCATCTCATCCTTCAAAACCACAAGACGCTACTAACACTTAGAGGAAGTAGAGTCCGGGAGGTCCTTATTGACCGAGCGTCCCGCCATGAACCCTATGAGTAAGGGGAGCAATAGCAAGAAAAACACTTCCAGCGCGACATGGGGCGGATAGGGCTTCGTGCACGAGGAGGAGCATCGGGGTTCCCAAACAATTTGAAGGGCGAACCATAACGCAAACACACAATAGCCGGCTATTACAATAAACCAATACTTGAAAGTCGATTTTAGCATGGGGTGTTTTCTCTGAACTGCGTACTTATGTGCTTAGTCTTTCTTTGAAAAAGCTTAATTATTCACTACAGAATTCGCGCATATAATAGTTTTGGTGTATACTGATAGTATACCATAAGAAAATTATTCCCGCGTGACTACAGGTTAGTTCTTAAAAGTGAAAGCGGCCGCGCTGCGGATAAAAAACGGGCTAAATGACACAAAACAACATAAAATCGACAGTTAAGCGAATCTCAGCGCCTACACAAAGGGCGGCGGCCAAAAAAGCACGACAGAGGCGCATCGAACAGCCCTCAGAAGGGCCCGATCCTTTCCGCCTCTATCGGGGCGGGCGGATTACGAGTGACCTGCCTGGCGTATTTCAGTTCTACCGCGGGGGCAGCCTGCGGGACGCGCACGTTACCTACGAGGTCTATGGAAAGCTGAACGCGGATAAGAGCAATGTCATTTTGCTCTTCCCAGGACTCTCAGCCACCGCCCATGCCGCCTCCAGCGAAGCCAGTCCGGAAACGGGATGGTGGGAGCGGGTCATCGGGCCCCAAAAAGCGATCGATACGCGCAAGTATTGCCTGATCTGCATCAATAACCTGGGGAGCTGCTACGGGTCCACGGGACCCTCAACACGCGATCCGCACACAGGCAAGCCCTATGGCGCGCACTTTCCGGTTTTATCCGTAGAAGACATGGCAAAAGCCGGTTTTGAGCTCATGAACCATTTGGGCATCAAACGATTGGATACCGTGATGGGCGTGTCTATGGGCGCGATGATCGTGCTCGCCTATGCCGCCCTCTACCCACACAGCGCAACGCGCCTGGTGAGCATCTCCGGGACTATGGCCGCAAATCCTCATGCGATCGCCACCAGGGCGCTCGCCAGAGAGGCTATCATGACCGACCCGGCGTGGAAAAACGGGCATTATGCACTGAACCGTCCGCCCGCTCAGGGGCTCAAGCTTGCCCGAAAATTAAGCCTCCTCTCATACCGCTCGGTCGCTTACTTCAGAGAGCGAATTGCGCGCGAAGTTCTGCCGTCAGACGTCGTTCAGATTCAGGACTCGGGTAGCGAGTTTCTCATTCAGCGTTATCTTGAAGACGTAGCGGGCCGGACAACGAGATATTTCGATGCCAACAGTTTTCTCTATCAGTCAAGAGCTATCGATCGCTTTGATCTGCGTGAGCACGGCCCGGTACATAAGCTCTTTGAGCGCTCAGCCCTTGATCGGGCGCTCGTCCTCGGGGCAAAAACCGATATGCTCTACGAGATCACCGAACAACGCGCCATTGCGGATGCTCTGCGCAGAGGGGGTGTCAAAACCAAATTCGTTGCTTTGTCCTGTGATCAGGGGCATGACTCGTTTCTAAGTAACCAACGGGCTTTCGCATTGCTGATTGAAAAGTTTTTGCAACGACCGGCAAAGGACCATTTCCACGCCTCTCACAATCGCGTAACCAATAAATCAAAGAAGGTGCGTCTGTGAATAAGCTCATTGCTCTTGATGCCGACGGCGTCATTTTTGACTACAGAGCCGCTTTTGCGCGTGCCTGGCAGAAGCGATACGGCTATGCGCTTGAACTGAAGGAGCCAAGGGCTTTCAAGTATACGCAGGCTTATGCAATTGACTGGCAGGGTGAGGATGAAGCGCATTTCTTCAACACCTCTTTTACCGAAGAAGCTTACGTCTCCATGCCCCTGATGTCCGGAGCTTTTGAAGCGCTGAGCGCACTGAGCGCAGCCGGTAACGTACTGGTGATCGTCACGGCCATGGGCCCTGAGTTTCTACAGGCTCGCATCAAGAGCTGCGAGCTGCACGGATTGCCTATCCATGCAGTGCACGCCACCGGAGATAAACACGATGGAACTAATCCTAAAGCGCAGATTTTGAACGCGCTTCAACCGGTGGTATTCGTCGACGATATTACGGCCTATTTTGCAGGACTGGCTGATGGCATTCACCGGGCCTTCATCAATTATCAGTGGATTGACTGCTTAAGCCGCGGAAAAGAAATCCGCTATCATTCGGAACACTCAAATCTCAAGGCATTTGCTGATTTTTGGATTCATCATCGAGGCAAAAACAACCATGAAAACGTGGAAGAATAAAATCGAGCTGGACGGGCTAGGGGTCTGCACGGTCAAGGAGCTTAGCGATCAGGAGGCTTCACGAATCAGGTCCCGCAGCAAGGATCCGGTGATGCCGGTCTCCACAGGCTTCATCAATCTCTACAAAAATGAGGTATTTGCAGGAACCTGCGGTGTGTCCTACGCTGAGCGCAGAGTTCAAAACACGCTTAGAAGTGCCTGCTAGATATAAATTGGATGTTCTATAGTTAAGGCCAGCCTCACGATTGAAGCTGGCGAGCATTGCCATAGGGCAAACGCGCAGGCCGCACCGAGCGGGGCAAACGAGCGTGACCGGTGTCGCGTGGTGTCGCTTCGCATCCGTCTCGTAGCATTAGGCCGCCTGCGAAGCTGCACAAGCGTCACTCAGAGAGCGACATAGGGGTGGGCCTCTGTGCGCGGGCGAGCAACCCGCATTTTAACCGTTGAGCGCTTTAAGCCCTGTTGGGCGAGAGCCCGATTTTCATAACGCTCATTTAAGAATGTTGACCTGATAAATTTAAATACCGATTGGCTATACTCGTCAGGTTCATACATAGGTGCAACATGGCTAACAAAGGTCAAAAGACAAAATTCTTTTCGTTTGTTCTATCCCCTATCTCCACTCAACAGAAGGGGGTTCAAACTACTCATTGTGCCGTAGAGCTCGTCAAAAAGTATAAGAGCAATACTCCGCAAGGACGGATGGTTGCGCGATGGGCACACGAGGACAAGACAGTCATTATGCTCGAAGGGGGCGCGCTCGGCGAGCTGAAGAACATTTTGGCAGTCGTTGAGAAAAACAGGTTTCCTTATGCCTTCTTTCGTGAAAGTGAGGATTTTCTCGGAGGGCTTTTGACCGCTGTCGGGGTCATCCTCCCGGAGATCGTTTACACCGCCATTGAAAAGAAGGACGACTACGGGGATAGTTGGTACGAGGCAACCTGCCTGGACGAACCCTCGCACTTATCGCCAAACGCCTGGTGGCTTAGCTCGGGGACAAAAACCTCAAATAGGCATCGTATCTTTTCACACTCGACTCCAGTATTCGAGCTGTTGCGGATAAAAAACGGCAGTAAGTTGGCAAGTTAATTCTCTTCACACAACCGGCCTTTCAGGCCGGTTTTCTTCGCCCGTAGAAGTTCCTATGCTCATAGGAATATTGACTTAAAACGCCAAAACACTGTGAGCTATTCCTACGAGCATAGGAATATTAAATCAAAAACGGGATTAACCACGCGGGAACGTTTTAGTTCCTGAAAGCTTCAATGCAATCGCCTCTGCTCATTCCAGCGATAAGGCTCGCTGATTGCCTGACTATGGGCGGCCAGGAATGCGTTGATTTCGTCTCTGACAGCGGGGCTGGTCATCAGCGCCCAGCGACTATTCTCACTCGGCATCTCACGCAAAGCAACGCTCAAGGCAGCTTCAAGGCCAGCGCTGGATGCCACAAAAATCGCAAAAGGGTTTACAAACGGATGTGGAGTCTTTTCGTCAAAAAATAACAATAGATAGGCGACATCCCCATGCCCAACAAACAGCTCAGCCCAGTGAATCCACTCTTCAGAAAATCCCGCTACAAGGCCCACGAGTTCAGAACTATGTTGTTGATCTACGACAACACAGCCTGACCCAATTTCTTTAAGTTTCTCTAAAAAACCGCTCACGGGGATCCTCGTCGGTATACATTAAACATCTTTCTCCTATAGCGATCTGTTTTATACGTTAGAAGCCGGTATTTAAAATTGAGTGAAATGCCAGATGTCATGGAGTTCCGGCACCCCTCGCAGGCGGAAAAGCGGGAAACCAGGGCGGCGCCGGCGGCAGTGCCACGGGTTTATTTTTAAGCTCTTTCAGTAGTACATGGACTGCCTTTGCGAGCTGATTGTCAAAACCCGTCTTGGCATAAGGTCCGGGCTGTAGGTGAACCTCGATATTTGGATGAACGCCAACGCCCTCTACCACCCACCTGGAGTCGTGGTACATCGCTTCCTGCGAAATGATTTCGTGCCCTCCATCAAGCAGATGAAAGGGGTAGAAGTAGCCTCGCACACCACCCCAGGTCGTGGAGCCAATCACCGGGCCTAAGTGATAGCGCTTGAACCGATAGGCGAAGATATCACCATCAGAAGCAGTTCCGTGATTGACCAGTAGAGCCAGATGCCCGAGATAGGCGCTTTGAGGTCCCTGCCGATCCGCTCCGGTACGGAAGACAAAATCCGATACTGATTTTTGCAACAATTCATTGAATATGACGGAATTTACATACCCGCCCAGATTCCAGCGCTCATCGATGATGATTGCAGGCTTGTTAAGCTGCTGATAAAACTGTCGGGTAAACTCGCGCAATCCTTCAGATTCCATATCATTGAGATAAACATAGCCTATCTTCCCGTGGGACAATCTGGAGACTTCCTCCCGATTGTGTCTTATCCAGGACAACAGCCGCAGCTTTTCGCTGTTCACCACAGGCTTCACAATAACCTGCCACACTTTGGAGCGAGGGCCTGAACCTAACGTCAAGTCCACATCCTGTCCGATCGATCCGACCAGATACTGATAGGGGTTAACCGCTCCCGTAACGGTAAAGCCGTTAATGGCCGCAACGTAGTCGCCTTTCTTGATCTTAAGACCGGGCTGAGCCAATGGCGCGTAGTAGCCCGGGAGCGTATTATCTCCGTGATAAATGCGTTGGATATAGTAGTAGTCGCTCTTTCGATCAAGTGCAAGTTGCATCCCAAGAGCCGCGGTAGCTTGTTCTTTTTCAGCTCCCGATGAAGAGCCTCCATAAATGTACATGTGACTTTCGCCAAGCGAGCCGAGCATGTTGGCGATAATGTAATCAAGATCTTGCGGGTCCTGTGCAAGGGGAAGAAGCCTTGAGTATTTTTCGCCCAACTGTCTCCATCGTGCCTTGATCAGCAGAGGATTGACAAAATAATCACGAACGTCCCTCCAGGCTTCCCAGAACACTTCGGATCGTTCGGCCTGAGGATGTACTTCGAGGCGCATTTTCCAGACAGAAAGCGGTTTAAAAAGACCGTTTGTCTTGAAGTTAGCGTAATGAATGTACCAATTGCCGTCTTTTGGATAGAAAAGACGCAAGCCATTGGCACTCAGATAAAATCGACCGTCCAGGTGACTTACTAAGACCTTGTCTTTACGGCCTCGCAAGCAGTACGCATGAAGCTTGGCGGTTTGTCCTGGAAGCTTTCCGCCTAAAACGGGAATGGGTGTCGTTTCGTAATACAGCAGCCCGCCGGCCTGTGCGATCTCAGAGATCTCTGCCGCGGCAACCGGAACGCGAACGGCTCTGTCAATCAGTCCCTTGAAATCGATAGTCACTTTTTTTGCTAACGGTGCCGGTTTTTTAGAAGCTTTCTCGCAGGCGCTGAGGGCGCTTAGTGTCGAGGGTCCCCAGGTGCTTCTCGGTGCAAACAATGAGGGTGTTTTGGCTTGTAGCGTAAGGGCGTAGAGCCCGTCGGAGTCTGTCGAGGCGGTACTGATGCCAAAGCTGGATGCAACGGGGTTCACAAGCCGCGAGGAAGTGAAGAATAAGTACTTGCCGTTGCGCGAGAACACGGGGTTATCATCGTTGAATCGTCCCCTGCTGATCTGGTGTAATTTTCCGGTTTTAATGTCATAAATGAATAGTGCGCGTCTGAAATTAGCTAAAGTGGCGGAAAATGCGAGCCAACGACTGTCGGGTGAGAATGTGACATCCGGAAAGGGATCAACAACAACTCGCGGATTTGTTGCGATTTTCGTAGACTTGCCGCTATCAAGATTTAAAAGCCAGAGCTGAGTATTCGAGTCGGTATAAGTCAGGTAATTGGAATCAGGACTCCACACCAATGGGCCTGAGTACGTGACATTAGAGTTCTTGGTAAACGCTTTGACTTCTCCGTATTTGGCTTCTTCACGAACGATCACCTGGCTCTTAGCCCCTGTATCGTCGATATAAGCGATAGAAAGCCCGTCAGGAGACCAGGAGGGGTCCTTGTAGTTTGAAGCGATCTTATGCCCAAGGTTACGAACATATCCGTTGCCCACCGGAAGCATAAAAAGAGCACCGCGAGCTGAAAATACCGCCGCTCGTCCATTGGGGGCAAACGACACCGAGCGAATATCTTTGGAAGCATCGTAGAGATAAGGAAGCGTCTTGCCTCCATCCAAAGGAACGCTGACTTTAATTGGCTTGAGCTCCTTGGTGATGAGCGAATAGGCATACAGCCTGCCGCCATCGGATAAAACAATGGTTGTTCCATCGCATGAGGGCCAGTCGATATCGTACTTCTTAAAATGAGTCAGCTGCTGAGTTTGTCCCGTCGAGAGGTTCTTGGCCCATAGATTAAGAACATGAAGCGGACCACGATCAGAGGCGAAATATACGGTGTTCTTAATCCACATTGGCCAGGCATTCTCGCCCTTCCAGTGGGTGATCAGTCGGCTTTTGCCGGTTTTTAGATCATAAGTGAAGAGCTTATCGGCCTGGCCTCCCTTGTAGTCTTTGCGGCGAAAGTCTCTCAAGGGGCGTGCTAGTTTGTTATAAATGATTTGTGTCCCCGCTCTCTTGAACGAGAGAGGCCCTGACCAAGGCATGGGAAGAGGAACGGGGAGCCCTCCAGTGGCCGGCACTTCAAAGGCCCGCATAATCTGGTAGTTGAAGCTAAATCGTCTCGATAAAAACACAACATTTTTGCTATCGGGCGTCCAACCGACCACGATATTATCGGTACCCGTAGAGGCCCCTTTTTTGGTCGGATAGTTCATCGAGCGCCACGTCAGCTCTCTTACCGGTCCGCCGCTGCTCGACATCACATATACGTTTGTGCTGCCTCGATACGCTCCGGTAAATGCCAGCATTTTGCCATTTGGGGAGAGCACAGCGTTGGAGTCAAAGCCAGAGTCGTCCGTAAGCCGAGAAGCCACTCCGCCCGAAAGAGCAACACTCCACAGAGATCCTCCTGCCTCAAAGACAACGGTATTGCCGTGTACAGTAGGGTATCGGGCGAGCGCCGTCACAGGGCCAGGTAAGGTCGCTCCGACCGCAATCGTGGAGATAATTTGGATTGAAAAAATAGCAAGACTTCTAAAAAAGATGTGTTTTAAATGCATGATACGTCCGTTGTGCAGCCGATGGCTTATCTAGCAACACGCAGCGTATGGCCTGCATTAGGCCCTGAAATTTTATTGGTTTTCAGGGAAGAGGGTTAACAATAGAAACCCGGAGCATCAGCTCCGGGTATAAAGATGAATCAGCAATCGTGCAGAGTGGAGCGAATCTGCCTGCGGGCGAACCTGCGGTTATACCGATGCTCCAACCGCTTGATGAACCGGCGTCCGTGCGGCCGCCAGCACTCCTCGCCACTCCACCCGGTGTACTTGTCCTCAAGTTTCAAAAGTCGCATGGTGTCTCCTTGGGATATTTAAACCAGTTAATTCAAAGTTAGAGGCGTTGTCCTGATTGTTGCTGACGGGTATACCATCGGTCGATGGCGATTTGCATCCGTCTGCGTCCAACCGGATTGGCGGAGTGAACCACCGTACCATTGATCGGCCAGTGACCCGTCTCTTCCATCCAACAAACCAGAGTGTACCCCGTGCCAATGTGCTCATCATCACCCAAATCGTGATCCAGGCTCGCCTGGTACACATTCCCTTGGCTCAGAAGCGCCTTGGCGGCTTCAACGGTCTTGACGTGCGTCCAGCCGACAGGGGCAGGCCGCACATCATCAAGCCACAGAAGCACCCAGTTCTTTCGATTCAGATACTGCCTGAGGGCCTCTGCCTGTGCTTCTTCGGCACGGTAATCCTTCCATTGGCAATCACAGCAATTGCAGCGCATCACCGGAATGACGACCGGAATCAACTCAGCGCCAGAGTCACTGCTCCAGCGAACGGTCTCGGTTATCTCTCGAACATAGAACGATTCGTCCGCACAGTTTGGACAACGCGCGGATAGGCTCCTCGTGTTCATTTTGACCTCTTAAGTTTGTGTTCTCTAGGAGTATAGAAATAAGGGCGCGGATTGCCGTAAACCGTGAACAATACGGTGCAGTGAGTTTTTACCCTTTTAGGGCCAACCAGAGTAAAGCCTCGCCTGTGCAGTTTTATATTTCAAGTGGGCTACCCAGCGCGGATTATTAAAGACGCGAGTTCGCTATAAGTATTAGAGTGTTAAATAGGTCAAAAGGAGATTTAAATGTTTGCTGAAAATGTACGGTCCTGCCACGAAAGCGGTGAGTCCAGAGGCTCAATGAGCACCGAGCTCTGGAATATCCGGTTCAAGAAGCATTTTGCCTCACGGCTTACAGACAGCAGTAATTTTATAGACCCCTCTCTAGCGTGGAAACAAGCGGACGCTTACCAAGAAGCCGCGCGAGAGTGCGCGGCAAAGGGAAGGGCTTATCGGGAAGGGGCCTTCTCGGAGGATCCTGAAGGTGCTGCGGACGATGCCATTCTGTATAATGGTGAAGAGCCCTATATTTTATGAGAAGCAAAACCATGAAAAAGATTGACCCTGTGTTGTGTTTTATCAAAAATGGAGTGGCGTATTTCACCACCCAGGAGCTGAAAGCACAAACTGGAGATGACTGGGACGATACTCCGTACGAGATAAATGCTGGACCGCCTTATTCGGCAGAGGGAAACGATGCACATTGGACAATCAGTGCATATCGCTATCCCAGGCATTTCATGACCCCTGCAGAACTGGCGGGGTCCTATTCGCCGTATTCTGTTGAGGATATCAATGCCGGAGCCGTTGCGTGGCTTTACAGCGCGCAGAACGGTGAGCGTATCGCAATATATGCAGGCACCACGCTGTCTGAGTTTAAGCGGATTATGGCCCCGACAGGAGGGATTATGCCGGCCGAGCGGGAGGCGTGATGATTATCAAGGATTATCATGGCTTTACATTAAAACAAGCCCTGACGGACCTGGAGGATACGATCGCCGCGGTACGTACCGAGGAGCTGCATCGAGGGATCGGGGTAGATGCTGAGTTTATCGTTGGGCATGGAGTGATCCGCGATAAGCTCATCGAGTTGCTCAAAGCCCGAGGGCTTACCCCTGAGGTGATGCTAGGCAACGACGGCGTCATCGTATGCGTAATCGAATAACGCACGTCGCCTTTCATTAAAAAGCCCCAGGAATTCCTGGGGCTCATTTTTTTTCAGGTGCAAACTGTTCGGCTACGAAAGCACACGAAATCTCACCGGTCTCTGTCGAAAAGAAATCAACTCAAAGCCTTCTGTAAAGCGAATGTGCCGCTGAGATGCTCTTCTCAGTACATCGCCTCAGAAATAGCTTTCACCTTGAACTTTCGCTTTGCTCTGGTGTAAATGTCGGTCAATGAGATACGAATCTCAGAGACTTTTGCCTTCTGACGCTGATAAGCAACCGCAACGCCTGTCACGTACTGCGAGCGCGAGTAGCCTGCTTCCATTGCAATCAGCACTTCGCCTTCCTTGACGTAAGGCATGACATGTTCTTTGAAGCTAAAGAAAATATTCTCTTCTTTTTCCTCATCGTATATACTCGGCCAGCCGTCCTCCAGGCCGAACATCGCCCATTTGTTCTTTTGCTCTTCCTGACCACGTTCAAGTTCAACGCCAAAGCGTTTCAGGGACTTTCTCAGTCCTTTTATATCCTCAACGTCAACATAGTTCGTACGCGCCATTCCGACCCATTGTGACATGACTGGGAGCTGCGTTTTCTTGAGTTATTTGAGGCATTTAAAATTTACACGCTATACTTGCATTACAGCATATGCAAGAATATACTATCAGCTACAATCATTATAAAAACGCACAAGAAATAACGAAAATGAACGCTGCTCTTGTTGGAAAACGTATCCAGTACGCCCGTGAGCTGGCAGGGCTCACACAGGCCGAAGCGAGCAGAAAATTTGGATTCAAAGACAGGCAGACGTTGGCTGCAATCGAGGCGGGAATTCGCAAGATGGACGCCAGTGAACTGACTAAAGCCTGCGCGTTATTCAGCCAACCGCTTGAGTTCTTTATCGATCCTCTGAAGCTGATCAACGAAGGTGCCTTTACCTGGCATGCTTCAGTAGCGAGAAAAGAAAGTCTAATCAAAAGTCTCAATCAAACCGCGGGCAGCTATTTGGCGCTTTATCGTGCACTAAGTAAAGAGCTTCAGTGCAAAACCTCAAGTCTCGAACCACGCCTGGTGCTGGAGGGGGCAGGAAGCGCCGCGCAAGTGGCGGAATGCGTCAAAGAACTTGCCGACAGCTGGGAGCTCAGGGATACCCCGGCTGAGTGCTTAGAGGGCGCCATCACCGCAAAGCTACCCTTCCTGGTGCTTACCGTAAAGTTCCCCAAAGGCGTGCTCTCCGGGGCCTGTCGGCTCACCGGTTTCAGCGGGATCTTTTTGAGCACCGAGCTCTCCTGGGAAGCGCGTCCCGTTGAGCTCGCCAGACAATGTCTGCATCTTTTAACCTGGGAGCAGCTTCCCCCTCCAGAGTGGGTGCTGGACAGTACCGAGGCTAAGGGTAAGGGGACCTCGGCACATATCGAGCGGCTGACTCGGGAGTTCATCCATGAAATCTTACTTCCCAGAGAACAAATGGAACAAGCCTGGTCTGTGCGAACCGATGAGAATCTCAAGTCCTTCATGGCGACATTGGCACGGCGTTTTTCTCTCCCTGCGAGCATGATCTGCCAGCGACTCCTTGCACTTGATCTGCCCGCAAAGGATGAAGCGAACAAGATGCGTAACATCCGATTTGCCAAAGAACCTTGCGGCCGGCTCAGATTCTACAGCAAGGACTTTGTCGAGCGGGTTAACCAGGGACTGAGTAGAGGATTAATTTCCGAGCGCAAGCTACTCGGCATACTTGGGCTATATCGTGAAGAGCTGAAGGAGTTGTTTGCGGACTACAGTCTAAGCTCCAGTTTCCTGCTTTAACCTGCCCCTTCGTTGGAGGAGCAGCTAAAGGATAAAATTCCAGAGCAGCTGGCTTGCATATTCCAGGAATCACTGGCTTCCATCAGATTTCTTTGGAACCAGGGAGTGCTCAGCGAGGAACACGCTCTGGATGCAATATCCAGGCTCAATGCACAAATCCAACGTGAACTCGATAAATAGAGTCCTTACGTAATCAATCACCAATGCCCAAGCACCGTCCTGCACCCGCTTTGCAGATTCCGGACTTCCGTGCCTACCGGGGGCTCGTCGGATGGTGGCTCCGCCATCCAATTCCCTGCCGACTCGAAGGAAGTGCGAGCGAGCAGATCCCGAGGCACGAGATCAGCTCAAAAACGACGGTAGCTATAAGAATGTAGCCTATCGGAGGATCGCAGTCTTGACAAACACAGCATTAAACGTCGGAAAACATACGAAAAACGTAATACTAGCCTCAGACGCATACACCCCTGCCCAAAAACTTGCGGAGTTAGCAAAAAATACTAGCCAGCAAGTCCGTGAAGCCGTCGCTGAACACCCCAATACGCCGGTCTCTGCTCTGAAAGCACTTGGGAGAGACGAGAACGCCACAGTGCGATTTGGTGTCGCTGCAAACCCCTCCACGCCTGTTCCCACCCTGCAGGCGTTGGCAAAAGATGAGACGAGTTTGGTACGCAGCGCATTAGCTCAAAATCCGAGCGCACCCGTTTCTTCCCTGGAGACGCTGGCGAAGGATAAGGATGAGGGTGTGCGCAGATCGGTGGCTAAAAACCCCTCTACGCCTGCCTCGACGCTGGCGGTGCTGGCGAAAGATGACAGCCTATACGTGCGCGGCGAAGTTGCTAAAAACTCTCATACGTATGCTGTTACACTTGATACACTGGCGAAGGATGAGGCTGACTGGGTGCGTACAGAGCTAGCTGGAAACCCTAATGTCTCCACCTCTACTCTGGAGGTTTTATCTAAAGGCGATGATTCGCTGGTGCGTTCAGAAGTGGCTAATAACCCCTCTACGCCTGTCACTATCCTCAATACGTTGGCGAAAGACGAGAGTGAGGAGGTTCGCGAAAAAGTCGCGGATAACCGCTCCACGCCAAGCCACACGCTTGAAAGCCTCTCGAAGGATGAGAGCTTTACTGTGCAAGAAAAGGTCGCTTTAAACAGTAATACGCCTCCTGACGTTCTTAAAGAAATGGCCGGAGAATTCGGCTACGAAGTCGCCAAAAACCCTTCTACGCCTATCGCAACAATCCAGGAATTGGCGACGAATTCTGGCGGAGATGGACCATTAGGGGCCGCCTCTAATCCTAATACACCCGCAGATACCCTTGATTCTCTCTCAAAAAATGAAATTTCAGACGTGCGTTGCGGGGTCGCTGAAAATCAAAATACCTCAACCTCAACTCTTGAATCTCTGGCAAAAGATGAACGCGATGATGTACGTCTGGGAGTAGCCAATAATCCGAATACTCCTCATGAAACACTCGGTGATTTGGCCAAAGACGTATCAGGAGATGTCAGGGAATATGTGGCTCGCAATCCGAACGCTCCAGAGTCTGCTCTGGCTGAACTGTCCAAAGATAACAATGTCGAGACTCGTGGGTATGTTGCTCAAAATCCGTCAACATCTCAAGAAACCCTTAACGCTTTGGAGGCGGATTCATCTGATCTCGTGAAAAATAGAGCAACGGAAGCCATTTCTTCCAGGGAAAGCGATCAGGAAACAGTGAGCTTGGACGGCGTAAACGAAACTGCGGGAGCAAAACGCTCACCCCTGGAAGCTTCAGGGCCACAAGCCAATGATCCTGGCATATCGGCTATGGATGAGAGGAGAGAGTCTGCCGCTGCTTGGGCTTCAATGAGTAAAGGGAGGCGGAAAAATCGGAAAGCCAGACAATCGAGAAGACCTCACTTTCTGACGTTAAGTCTGGTGAAAAAAGCCGTGAGCTCGGAGACTAATTCTAAGAGCTGTCGCTATTCGTCACGATCAAATAGTTGACGCTTAATAAAGCGAGAACAAAAACGCGTGAAAAAACTAAGCCCCACAAAGAATGCTCTTTGCGGGGCTCTGTAAATTAGCTGACCTTGCGGTAATGCTTCTTGATGCTGTGATAGCGGACATACTTCTCGGCAGGTCCAATCGGGTCTGCGACATTGGAATAGTCACATTCCAAGGTCTCGAAGGGACGCCCTGAGAGGCTTGCCAGCATTCCGTTCGTCTTCGTGTCAAGGCCAAACGAGGAGACCACAATGCGCGCGCCATAGTACGTCTTGTAGCCTGGATACTTGTCGCTGTCTTCAACCAGTTTGTGCGCCAAAGACTCCTCAATCGCCATATCGCAAGGGGGCTCCCCTTGAACATCGAGCCGACCGAGCAGCACGAAGGAAGTAAACCCGCGGTAAGTGAACTGATGGATATCTTCCAGATTAAGGTAGAATTTATTCATGTGTCCTCGAAATAGATCTGGATAAAATCTGTTACGTATAGTAAAATGGAATTTAAATAAATGACCCTAAACTAAGAATGTGGGCAGATCCGTACATTAGTGAGCTTAAGGCGGGAAGAACCGTCTCCTTCAGGCCCCGCGGGAACTCGATGAGCCCGCTGATCAAAGACGGGGATCTGGTCACCGTAACGCCGATTGATAACTACGAGACGTTGCAGAAGGGTGACGTTGTGCTGTGCTCTGTAAAGGGCCAGCAATACCTTCACTTGATTAAAGCTTGTTCAGCCGGGCGTTTTCAGATTGGGAACAATCGAGGACGGATCAACGGTTGGATTGGTCGGGATCAAATTTATGGACGACAGACCAAAGCGACTGCTTTGAAAGAGACTTAAAAACATGACCATGGAAACACCATCAAATTTCGACCTGGAAGGGCTCAAAGCCGCCGCCAGGGCGTCCCTTGACCCTGAGTGCATCTGCCAGGGCAACTGGCGCAAGATCATCGAAGAGTCCAATCCACTGATTGATCGACGTTATGTGGACGAAAAAGGGAACGTCTGGAATTTCTTCGGGGTCGTTCACGGAGGGGATGACTTCTACTACGGGATGTGGCGCGAGGAGCACATGGTGCTCCTCTCCTGCGTGGGCTCCATCGAGGGTCACGGCTTTAAGCTTCTCGATAAGCCGACGGCCGGGGAGCTCTTGGGCGAACCTGAGGTTCTGAAGCTGCTGTCCGCTGAAAATGGCTTCACGGACAAATCAAAGTACCCCTTTGTCGAAGGGAAATGGAACGAGGAGAAAGGCGCAGAGGCCTTCTGCCGTGCGTTGGGCCGCTCCGAGGCCTGGAGAGAAGCCAGACGGCTCATTTGGCATCTGCGTCACCGGTTCCCGGCCAACACAGATGATCCGCAGCGAACCGTAGAAGTACTCTCGGCGCTTGAGTCCGCAGAGTGTGCGATCGTTGAAATAAGCCAGACTCTAAAGAACGGAGAGGTCCCTGATTCCGATGATACCATCGGCTACCTTCAGGAAGTCTTGAGCCGAGTTAGAGCGGCCAGCGCTCTGCTGCAGTTCAAACCAAAAGAGGCCCCATACGAGGTGCCTAAGGGCAAAGGTGTGGTATGCCCGCACTGTAGTGGTACGCGAGTTGAGCAACCCGTTTACGAAGAAGAAACGGGCTGGACCGAAGGGGGCCCCTGCCCTACTTGTTCAGGGCATGGGCGGCTTTACACCGCAGAGCAGTACGTCGCCGCACTGCCTGCCAATTGGTTCACGGACAGTGCACTTGAGACCTGGTTTCCCCTTACCGCTGAGGAACGCCGGCGAGAGCGCGCCGAGCTCGATGCGCTTCGTGAAGAAAACGCCGCTTTAAAGAGCCAACTTACGAAAAACACACCTGTCCAGAGCTGAGCTCTGCGCAAACCGAGGACATGACATGTCAGAGTTTTTTAAAACCCATATGGGTCAAAAGTACTACACGTCCGATATTCCCGCGATCGCAAAGGCCCTTGAAAAGATCGCCGGTGAGCTTTCGGTCTTAAACGAAAGCAGGCGAAGCGCAGGTGAGGCGCAAAGCGCAAGCAGAACGAAAGAGTCGGCATCAGAAGCTCAGGCGAGCGGGCGGCCCAATACGAAACCCGAGGCGGAACAAAAAGGGCATCTAAACCCGCTCCAGGCCCTTGCGGTACTCGCCTACGAAGACGGTATCTTTCAGGGTATCGTAAACTCACAATCTGAAGCCGAAGAGCACAATGCGCCTTTGCTTTCTCTCGTGCTTTCCCAGCTGGGTGGTTTGTATGACGGCTCCAGGCCTGAGTACGCCAAAAGACTGACAAACATCGCCAATATGATCCACTGGCTTCAGCGGATTGATATCGTGCTTAGAAACTCGGGTGGTCAGTTGCCTGATTGGGAGGAGGTTAAAAACGCCCAGCACCTTCACTCAAATGCCGTAGTAGATGATAAGGAAAAAGCTTACCACACCTTACAGTATCTGCTGCATAAACTGTAAAGAAACACTGACCGCTATGTCTACAGAAACACCAATCACTGGCTCGACGGCAGGCCCCGCCGCCAGACCCGTGTCCTCTATCGCATTCGCTGACGAATTAGGGGATTATTGCTCCTACCCTCAGGATGAGTGGATAGAGGTTCTTCGACAAATAAACGGCGTCCCCAACGCCACTTATGTGGTGGAAAACGACCGGGTTTTCGTGTTCGATAAATTAGTGCATCGTGTGCAAAAAAGCGGACTGACAAAATCAAGTGGAATCTCCGCTCATACCCTCGATAGCTTGATAAAGCAGGCCACTGTGAGCGCGAACGAGGCTGTGGAAGTCTGGGGAATTATCCCAGAACAGTACGAGGTCATCAAAAGCTCAGAAGGAGCTCTCAGGATCAGGCATCGCCCTTTCAATGCACTGCTGCCAGGTGCATTTGAAACCCTCCTTGAGGTTCAAGCCGCATTAGCCAACCTGCTCCTTGGAGGCGTTCAGCCAGGAGAGGGGGACTTTTCATACAAAGGGCAACCGCTCACTTTGATGGAACCCTTGGACGTTGCGCTTCTTCCATCACGTCCGATCATCGACGGTTTACAGGCAATTGAGACTGACAAATACATCAGCCTGAATACTGTAGCGTATCACGCAGGCTTTGCTCCGGTTTCAAACTCACTATTCGATGAAGTAAAAGCGTTGGAGATCCGTTGGAAAACAGACAGCTCCAGAGCTGCCAAATACGCTTACGAACATGCCGATGCGCTCTGGAGTCAAGTGGGTCGGCTTCATCTGGATACACTCAATCGTTCAGACGATAAGGTACCAGAGTACGGCAAAACCGACGTTCAAGATCTGCGCGGATGTTTTCCTGAGCTTGGCATGCTCAGTGATGACTCTCTTTATGCGCTATACGATGAGTTTAAGTGGAAATGTTATAGCCTCAATGGATGGGAGGCACATCGGGAAAATGCCTTTTTATTTTATCTGATCGGAAAAACGACAGGGGATTGGGATAAGCCCGACTTTGTCGGCCAATGTGCTGGATATGCCATTTTGTGCGCAGAGCCAGTAACGGATGCACTGGCCTTCGGGACAGCAGCGGGTTTGTACGAGGAGGCGATTTCGCATCTTGCACACCGAATAGCTGAGGTCATGCGTTTTTTTGCAGCAGGATACCCCGGGTGCTGGGACCAGGGGCCCTGCTGTTACCACGATGTTGGATCTTGTGCGCAGTGCGCGAAGTGTACGTACCGAGTAGTTGAAGCATTGCGGTGTTGCGCCTCGCGGAATCTTGCTATTTTATATCTCACGGTGTATACTGTTTTTAAATCGAGTTGTCGCTCACTTTAGCGGCACTTTTTAGAGCGCTACGAGTAGCGCTCTTTTTTTTCACCTCAGCAGTAAACGTCTTAGTCCACCGGCAATACCGCCTGAGTAGGCCATGTGAGCTTTATCGCTATACCTTCTGTGGACACAGTCGTTAATTTAAGGATTTCAAATGTTGGATACCACCCACGGCATGGTTGCCACGCCGTTTAAAGATTATGGTTTCGTGGCACTGCTGCTTGAGATGTTCATCAATTCCGTCATTTCGAAGAGACGAATTGAGAACGGAGTGTCTCTGACCAGTTGCTGGTTCGAAGAAGCAGAAACAGTACTGCGGCCTCACGAAGAGCGCCTTGTGGTCAAGTTTGTCTTTGATGGGCGCAAATACCGGCTCATGGTTAATTTTGCCGCTGAAAGCACAGCGAATCAGCTCGATGAGCCTCTGCTGACGCTCGAAATGGAACGTTTTCGGGACTCAGAAATGCTGATGCGCACCGCACTGCGAGCGTTGTCGTGTCTCGGAACACCTGCCCTGTTCTGTGAAAAGTTCCAGGACCCTCGATGGACCTCGCCTTGCAGCGAAGAGGTGAGCTTGATTCAGTGCTGCGCGGATGGGCTCTCGGAGCTCACCACGGGAGAATTGAATCGCTGGATCCGGGCCTTTGAGTCCGTTCATCCCAAAATCATTGCGCGTGGGCTGGGGGAATTCTTAGGAATATCAGACCCGTTGGCGGATATGATCATCAAGGCAGACTCTGCTGCTCAGAAGAATGCGCTGCTGGAGCCCATCAGAGCTCTGTTGGCTGAGAATAAGGCTATATGAGCCTGTAAGCGTTAGTGCTTCAATCTAATTCTACAATGACACCGGGGCCTCCTCGGTGTTTTTTTATGTACTACGCTGCGGCGGGGTGCTTGTCTTAAAAACCAAGCTCGGTGAGAAATACCAAGAATTTAACCGGTACGCAAATTCGGTCAATAAGTTAAATGGAAGACGTAAACGGCATCCGAAGAAACTATACTGCCAGTAGTACTTTGCTGATTTTTGGTGTATACTGCTTAAATAAGATCAGGCATAAACCTCGGAATAACCGCAGGCGCTAGACAAGAATAAAGACTTAGTAAGAACCGCGCATAAAACTAGAACTATGAACGCACTTCGCAAATACTTCACCTCCTCGGACAAACGTTCCCGGTTTGCGCGGCGCAAACCAGTTGTTTTAAAGGTTTGGCAATACCAGGGAGAGAACTCACTGGCCATGGCCCCGGAGTGGGTCCGGACCTATGAATATCGAGTCGGAAGTGACTTCGATATAATTGGAATCACGGAGCCTGCGGTCTCCGTCGATGAAAGTGCGCAGAACGGTGCGTTCTATAAGCTTAGTATTCCCACAATGGAAGGAGTCATGCAGGCTTCGGCCGGTGACTGGCTCATCCGGGGGGTGCGCGGGGAAATCTGGGCATGCAAGCCGGAGATCTTTGCTGAAACCTACGAGCTTCTCGATACGGCGGATGGAGAGCCCCGTCAACCGCGGCCCATCGACCCCATCAATGGTTTAAATGACGACCCAGTGCGCCTCGCCAGGGCGCGCAATATGACCTTCGAGGGCATTGATCCTTCGAAAGTTAAGCGAGACCTCCGGCATTCAATCGTCGATCGCAGGGTATTGCTCGCGGAAATCGACCGGCTGAAGGACGTCATAGCCGAAAAGGACCAAAGGCTAATCGAGCTTAACGACGAAAAGCGCCGCCTGAACAAGTACACCGATAGGCTCCAGAAAGTCCTGGCGTTCTGGCTCCCCCGTGGTGAAACCTCAAACGGATTGCTGGTGGCCAAACGGGCTGAAGCTGCCGCGCTCATTCCGAAAGAGGAGCTTGAGCGCGAATGTGCGGACGATCTCGACTGGGTGACGCTCGGAAAGAACGCTCGTTACGAGATTTCAATCGGTGAGGCGGCGAATGAAGCTGCGCCGGCAGAAACGTCCAGCGAGGTAGCGGCTGAGCATAAAGGATTTGAAGAACTGGGGGCCCTCATGACCGAAGCTGCCTGTACGCTTCGTTCAATGGAAAAGCGGGCTCGTGAAAGAAATCAATATATCGAGCAACTGGAGGCGATTTGTGCCTCGGCGTACCAGATGGCCGGAGCCTATGAGGCCCCCGTACGGTTTCTCGACGCGCTTGCACTGCACGATGAATACCTCGACATGACTCCTGAGGAAATCATCGAGAAGCTGCTTCCTGTAGAAACGCCACAAGCAAACGGTTGAGATACCGGTCACGAAGCGCTAATAATGGATACTAATAAGAATAAGCCCTGGGATTGGGGTGTGCATCTGACGCATTGCTGCGTACGACGCTGTAAGTACGGTCAGGATGAGGATTGTCCCGTAGCCAGCGGAAAAACGCTACCTCAGTATCCGTGCGAGGACTGTACGTGTCTTGAGATGAACCCGCAGGCCCCAGAAAAAGCACAAAAATGGTGGGAAGGACTAAGTGACCGGGAAAAGACAGCAATTTTCCTGGATCATACTAAGTCTTACTAATCACAATAGCAGGACAACGATACACTCTTGGAGTCTAACGGTCATGAGCGCTGATAATTGCATTGCTATCCTGATGACCACATCGAACTTTGCCCGTGAACAAGGCGGGGTGTTCAGAAACCTCTCGCCTCATACGTGCTTGCACTACCGTGTCGCGCATGTTCAGGGAGTAGACACATTTGATTGGTATCTGAAAACTCAACCCTACAACCTAGGGGCTTTCATCAAGGATACCTGGCCAGAAGAGCCGGTGTATTTGAGCTTATAGGACGCACGAAACGCCGCTGAGAAGCTCTTAAGCGAAAAAGAGTACGTGGAATATGGCATCGTGGAAATTGACGCCAGAAAATTCCACTACTATGGCGAGTAGCGTCAAAAATAACGAAAGAGGCCTTCCCTTATGTTGTCTTTAACCGAAACTGCAAACTTATCAGTGCTCTACGCCCAGTCGCACAGGCACTATCACAACATCGCCCATATTCAAAATTGCCTCAGTGAACTGGAAGCCTACAAAAAGAGCGAATTAAAGCTTGAGCACACCCCCGCGGAGCTCGACTGCATCGAAAAGGCAATCTGGTACCATGATGCGATCTACAACCCGTATTCCTCCGAGAATGAATACAATAGCGCTCAACTTTTCCTAGCAGAACACGGCCGTACGGAGGAAACTTTATGGGTCGCTAAAACGATAAGCACAACGGCTGAACATACCCGAACACTGGTGGGGCTACTGGCTGTGGCACAGCAACAGGAAAGCACTCCGTGGGCAAGAATTGCCGCTGTGGTTATGGATATCGATCTTGCGTCACTTGGGGCGCCGTGGGACGAATTCTCGGAAAATACCCGTCTGATTAGAAAAGAATACCACAGGACATCCGATAGTCAGTTCATCGCGGGGCGAATCGCTTTTATGCAAACGATGCTGCAGCGTTTCAAAGCGACCGGAGTGCTGTATTACACGCCCCATTTCAAGAAGCGCTACGAGGGTCAGGCAATCAAGAACATGGAAAATGCGATCAAAAGAAACGAAACGCGCCCTCATTTCGGATATTTGCCCAGGACGTTCCCTTAAGCTCTTGGCACGTGCGCCCCTTCAAGGCTTCGGGCAGAGGTGCCCGGTAGTCTTTTGTGGGCCGTGATAAACTTGCCCTTATGGAGACAGTACCCGATCGCTTCACGCAGACGACAGACGTCTGTATGGGCCCAGGTGGCACCTTCTACATACCTGCTGCGCTCTACGCCCAATCTCCCTGGGAGACTGCCCGTACAATCGATCGCGGTTTTCGTATCGCCAAGCATCCGCTGTACTGCGATTTGCTCCTCGGGGACGAAAGTGCTTATCTCAAGGCAGGCGTTCCGGGACCCAACCAAATCGTTCAGCATTTAAAAGAACGATTGACCGGGTTTTGGGGAAAAGATCCCATCGGGTACATCTTCACCCACGCGCGTCCCTATCGCTTTCAGGCCCTGCTGGATACCCGCGGCTGGGCCCGGCCAGAGAGCACCTGGTTCGAGGCCGCAGGCGCCGTCTGGGTGGACTCAGAGGGCCCAGGGCTTAATAAAGCACTTTGGCTCGATAAGGTCTTTCACCAAAAACTGTCCCTTTTCATCATGGATGAACAGGAACAAGCACTGTTTAAAAAGACAGACTCGCTGATCGTTTATCGCGGAGCCGATAGCAAAGGGCACGCTCTGCGGGGTCTTTCCTGGAGCACCGATCGGAAGCAAGCGATATGGTTTGCCCGTCGCTTCGCACCCGGCCAGCCCTGGCTGGCCAAGGCCCAGGTCACCCGGCAGCACATCGCGGCCCGATTTCTGCGCCGCGGCGAAGAGGAGGTCATTCTCAAGGCCGTCCCACGGAATGCCACAGCCCAAGCGCTTTAGTGACGCTTCACCGGTACCGGTGCTCCTGCCTATGCGCAATAGGGGCTCGGCGGCTTGCTGTGCCGGTCAAATGTCCTAAAAGGGTCCCCGCTTGTCGATCAGGGCAGATCCCAAAATCAGGATTCGAAAAAGACTTGCAAAAGATCATTACTGGCAGTAATCTTTTCTTGACGGCCAGTGTTTTTGGTGTATACTAATACTGTAGATTGAAAATCAAGCCAAAGCGGGTCGCACGAGCGGTGTGAAGGCGAGTGAAAAAGAGGCAAGGGTTTCCAATGAACAAGCAGATAAGCATCGAGAAAAGCGACAAGACAGGACGATGGCAGTCGACCACAAACAAAAGTGGGATGTGTTTTACGATCTCCCTGGATCGAATGGAACAGATCCTGAAAACAGGAGTGCTGCCGGATGCTTTCCCGAACTGGAAACTGAAGCCCGAGGAGTACGTAGAGCGCTTCACCTTCGATAACAACGGTATTACCGTATACATCGGCAACCGCTCTTTGCGCTGACAAAAAAGCAATAGGAAAAACAATAAAAACACGGATGCACTGATTTACTGTTAAGGAAATAAGGCTTAACAAACCCGATCAACAACAAGGAGAGAGCAGCCGATAGACGAGCTCACAACAACAACTAACACTATGAATAAACTTGACGATAACAATAAGAAGCGTCCCAGGGGCCGGCCTCCGATTGCAGGGCAAGCCGGGAAACGCTACCAGGTGTACCTGCCGGTCAACACCGCGCAGAAGCTCCGGGTGGTGGGGGACGGGTCTCTGTCTCGTGGAATCGTAAACTTGTCAAAACAGCTGAGTACAGGCAATGCTTAGTCAGATCTGGGATAACGGTAAAGCACTCTTTGCGTGGAAAGCGCACCCTGCCCGCGTGCTTTACTTGGCCCTTCCGTTGGCCGCCCTGGCTCTTGCGCTCAGCGCACTTGAGGCTATATTGGAATGGAGGATCCACAGAGATCAGGTTTATCTGATCATCTGGTTCAGTGCCGTCGCTATTCTCGTGGTGGCACTCGCGCCGGTCTGGCGTGAAATCTATAGAGAGCTCCGCAAGGATGCGGAGCGGCCTTGTGTGCCTTCTTGTGAATGTTTTTCGAGTTCTTTGCTTCAACAGAGACTTGAGGAATATGCCCCTGCCGGTAAGTCCCAAAAAAGCTATGGGAAATACCCTGAAGAGGATTATTGAGGTGCTGTAAGCAGCTCATATAACAAAATCGCTGAATAATAACAATTAACCTTTTAAAACGACTATGTCCAAGAATAATGTAAAGCGCTGTCCGCACGGAACCCGTTGGCCTCATGAGTGCTCGCGGTGTGATGCCACCTTCCCTTCTCGTTCAAAATTCCAAAGCGACGAGGATTTTCGCAAAGCGGTAGAACAGTGGGAGAAAACCCATGCCTACCGATAAGGACATCATCAGCAGCCTGCGCTTCGAACTCGAAGGTCTGGAGCAGCTTCGCCTCAGGGATAACGCCTATCTGCTTGATAAGATCTGCACGCTTCAGGAGGCCCTCGCGCCTTTTGCTGAAGTTCTACCAAGCGCTTCAGCGGTAAATAGCACCGATACGTGCAGCGATTCCAGGCCGCTCTTGCGAGAAGAGGACCTCCTCCGGGCCCGAAAGGCCATGAGCTGTTATCCACGGCTCACCAGGGAAAATGTGGCGACCCAGCAGCTGGCCGTAAACGATTAAGGCAGGGGCATGAAACTCTTCCGCGCGGTGGGCAGCCGCAGCGCAAGTGCGCAGTCGGGTCGTCCTGCTTCTTCAAAATGAAGAGCTCAGAGCGCGTGTACCGGGAGGCTTGCGCAATAGCCAGCTCTCAACCCTTGCAGATGTGCTCGGGCGAGCATGAGCGTATTCAAGCGTCCCAAACTGCTAAAAACGGACAGATAGCTAAAACAAAGTGCTATACGCGAATAGCTTTAAAGGACGAATTTAAATGTCTTCCAAGAAATGTTTTGAAAACTGGACGAGGCGAGGCGAAATAAAGCAGCAGCTCGATTCCGCCACAACGCCAGAGGCCGCAAGAGCGGTTGCCTGGCTTGCCTGGCAGGGTGCCGAGGAGGACATCAATGCGCAGAATATTCTTCAGCGTGTTCCACCCTCCCGCGAGCCTGCGGATCCCACGCTTAAACTTCAAGGCGGAACCCTATGGGTTGAGGAAGGAGAGGGTCGCGCTCACACCGCAACGACTTTTGAGGCCGTACGTGAGCTGAAGCATCTCGCTAAACATCTGCTCTGGTTGCAAACGGGGCTCAAGGCGATCGCGGACGGCAAGGTGCCAAACCCGCAAAGTAGCCAAACCGAGCGTGATTTTGCCAAGGAGTTGCTCGCACACTATGAGAAAGATCGCTCCGCGGCCCATCTGCTCTTCGAGGCCCTGAGCATGAACGACCACCGGCTAAAGCCGGTGGTTTCGGATTACGGCTCAAGCCGGTCAGGTCGGCCTTCGGCCGACTATCTCCTGCGTAAGGCACAAACAGCTGAAGGGGTAGCGACTTCGGTCGGCTCAGTCCCCACAAATCCGGAACCCGTCAGCAGCCTTGGTGAAACCTCTTTATCGCTATGCCTCTCTCAGCGGACCTTGGTCCGCCTGAAGGCGGCGGATTTACCGATCCGAGAGGGGGACTTTAAAGCGCTCCCCGCAAGACCCCAGCCTGTTAGAGGATCTGAAAAACTTCGCCGCCTCCTTGCCCAAACAAGATGACACTTACTTTTTGGCTCAGCGAGCCATAGAGTTCCTCGAAGCGCGGCGCACCTATACCCGCGACATTGAGGAAATTGCCGTCATATGCGCAGATGCCGTCGGAGAAACAATAGAGGTCCTGGAAGGCTTACGCCAAAGTCCGCGCGGCCAAGAAGATCTGGCGCAAGGGGCTACACTTGCCGCGCTCCGTCAACTCAACGAAGCGCTAGGAGCGATCTTCCCGGAGCATTTATGCGCGCTTCCCGGGGCCAATAGGGTATATGGCCTGCGTTGGCAGTCCCTTGTTCACGAACTTCACGCCACAAAAGAAAGGCTTGCGAGAATATCCGCCTCAGGATCTTTAGATGCGGCAATGGACGTCGAACGGGATAAGCTTAAGAAGCTTCTATCTGGGGTCATTTTTGCGTTTGATCTCCCGCAGGATACGAGCGAAAACTCCGTGCAGCGTTTTCATGTTCTCAATATGGCCGTACAGGCTGCCCGGACATTTTTAGAAAGCATAGAAGCGCCCTCCCCTGTTGAGAACTGTGGCTTTAATATCACTTATAGCGGTTTTGTTGTGCGTGATAGAGTATCAAAAACGCTGGTAGCCACGTTCTCCAGCGCCGAGGAAGCGGATCGGTATGTGGAATTTCGAAGAAAAGAGCACCAGAAAAATGGGCTCTGACCCACTCGAAGAGCCAAGGAGAGCGTCGGCGGAGCAGCGCGGGCGATGAGCCCCGGGTAGCCAGGGAGTCCGGCGCGCCGGACTACGGCGTTGAAGCCAATGGCGAAGACAGGGCGTCCCGGGCAAAGTGACGAGTGCCGCGGGTGACTTTTATCCGCGCAGTCGAGCACTGGACGTCAAGGAAGTGCGAGCGAGCAGATCCCGCGGCACGAGGAACATTACCGCCGCGGACGCACTGGGAAGCCTGATCTGGAGAATAAAAAACAAAGGCCGGGTGCATCCTCGATTTCACTGTATGAGTCATGCTTTCAGAGAAGAACTCAGAGCGCTGGCTGCTGAGTTTACCCGGCAAGTCGCACTCGATGAAATCGAAGCTGAGGTCGCACGTAAAAATGGAAACCCTGCGGCTTTTTTCTCAGCACCCCTCGGACGCTGACAGCACCTTTCCCATTACGGAAGCCGCCCATGAACAAAACAACTCATCAAAGCGCTGATTCGAAAGAGCATAAGCTCGGACAAGCCTCGCACATCAGCGACAACAAGCGCCTTCACGCCACAAGCATGGCTGAGGGGTTTGGTGGGGCCCTCAGCGCCGAGCAGATTCTCTCGATCTACGAGGAGATGAACCGGGCAGTCGCGCGGGACCTGAACGAGCAAGAACACAGCTTTGCTCTCGTGAGCCCCACGGAGGCGGTCTCCAGGGATACGAGGACCCGTGAGCTGCATGTGCGCTGGGCCAGTGCAAAGAAGCATCAGCAGCATTTCACTCTAAATGATGCCGAAGCCGGGATCCTCTTCGATGAGATCGCACGGCTCACGGCGGCTCTGAATAAGACCCAAACGAACCCGACAAGTGCGAAGGACATCCAAGAACCGGTCATCTCGAACACCGCAACTCCGGTGAGAATCCTTCCGCAGGCCACCCCGCGGGTCGAGACGGGCCCTGTGCAGTTTGGGGACGATTGGCCCGGGATCTTCATTCGCGGCGATAACGCCTTTCATTACGCCATAAATTTGAGCTTGGCGCTGGATAAAGTGCAGACGGATCCATTTGTATGGGCGACGCTCAAGAGCCTGGCCCATGATTTGGCTTCATCAACCATTTCAGGTGTTCCTGAAACAAATGACTTGCCAACAAACACATAACACTCCAGGATTCAGCTCATGACAGATCTGACGGAACTACAAGAAGCGTGCACAGAGATGGAGTTTCTCATCAGCTGTGCGCGCTCAGAGCAGCCCTCCGAAGTTACGAAATCCATCTTCACGATGGCTGATTACAGTTGGCTGAACGTCGCTCGGCTCTGTGTCAAAAAGGCACTTGCCGAAGGGTCTACGGACCTCACTGCGCAGCCGCTATACCAGGTCCGAGTCCAGGACTGGATGCACAGAGCCATTGGAGCTGGGCTTGCCTTCGATAAGACAGAGCGCGTCCATCAATTTCTGCTAGCCGCCGGATATCTTGCGGTAGCCGCAGGCTGTAGCCAGGATGACGCTAAGCTGATCATGACCTATTGTTTTGAAGAGCCGCTTAAGCCGCTCGCAAGCTCGCTTGGCACCGCGGCTTTCGCCTTGACCGCACTCGGCTGCGCTCACGGTATCGATATGCGGACAGTATCAGAAGAGGCTCTCTCAGAGCATTGGGAGACGAAGGGCTGGCCATCCTACATAAAATCAGCGGCGGACGGTAAAACCAAAGAGCCGCCGCCCGTCGAGCAAACGGTCAGTCCGAAAAATTCGCACCCGGTAACGGAGCCCAAAACATTGGCCGAACAAGTTGCGGATATCGCGTTTGCGACGATAGGAAACCCAGCCACGACAATGATCTCAAAAGATGCCCTCATCACGATTATCGATTCAGCCCTGGAGCTAGCGCGCTTAAACGCGTCCCGCGCTTCTAGCGAAACAAAGGGTGAAGAATAAGTCGTGTTTAACGCAGAAACGATGTGTCGCTATATTAAGCGGACATTAAGGTAGTTAAGGAACTCAGTATGACAGACGGCGATATGAACACTTTCGTGGATGAGCAAGTTGAAGAGGTTTTACTGTCTCTCAATAAGCCAGGAACGATTGTCTTAAGAGAAAGTCTCCGGCCACTCTTGCACAGTTTTTTCCGAGAACGAGAGCAAACGCGGCATATCAAGGAACTAGAGCGAGTCGCTTCAATCCAGTCAGCTTACAAAAAGGACATGGAAAACACAATCAGCACCTTAGCCGCAATTGTTGGGGTGTGCGACGCCGATGCCTTGATTGCTAAAGTGGCTCTGATGCATGATGCACTCGATAGCGCATTGAATGTTTTGCTGGGGTCCTGCATTCCGGCAGGCGGCATCGACGATGCAGAGGCTCTTTTGGCAACAAAACGCCAACTACGTAAAGCCCTCGGAAGGGATCCAAGAGCGCCGGCGGCGAGCGACAGTGTGAAAACTTAGGGCCTTTTCGGAAAGCTCGAATCAATAAACCCGGATAAGCGCATTGCGTTTATCCGGGTTTTTTAGGGATCCTGCTTTAGTTCCTCGCACAAATAATAAAGCTTGTTTAAGTTTTGTACGTACGGATAAAGCCGATCCCTATACCTTAAAAACTTTTTTATCCGTAATCCAGCACCCCAATTATGTCACATTGGACCGCCCGAGAAATTGCCAAAGCGATTGCCTGCCAGGCCTTTGCCGGGCGGCATTTGATCGTGCTGCCCAATACTTATTGGCCGGGAAGCGAAACAGATCTTCTTCTGGTCAGAACCGACCTGCGCCTTGTCGACATCGAAATCAAGATAAGCCGCGCGGACCTAAAAGCAGACGCCAAAAAGAGTAAATGGTTTGATCAGCCTATTTTTGACCCGACGACTCACACCGTCCCCTATACGCCCCGTTCCCACCCTAGACGTATCTGGAAGCACTACTATTGCGTACCGGAGAAGCTCTGGAAAAAGGACCTGGGCGACTGCATTCCACCGGCCAGCGGAGTAATCTGCCTACGGGATCATCCCACCCATCCCGGGTGCTGGATTGAGCGACAAGCCAAGGCGGCCAAGAATGCCGAACGGATCACCCCGGAGGAGCTCTGTGACATCGCCAGAGTTCAGAGCTTGAAGCTTTGGAGTGCGTACAATGAGCTCGATAGAGCCCGCCGCAAAATAAAACAGCCGTAACGCGTTGCCGCCGCACCATAGAGGATGTGGCAGACTCGGTACGGACGGGTCCCACCTGAAGCCAGACCCGGTGAGCCGCTGCGATATAAAGAGGCTCCGTCTCTATACCCATTACAGATCATTTCAATCACGAGGACAAAATCATGGGTGTATACGATAGCGTTAGTGTACCCTGCCCCGAGTGTGGCAAGGCGGAGTTCTTCCAGAGTAAGGGGTCGGATTATGCGGCCTGCCGCAGCTTTCCCCTCGCGAAGTGTCCGCAAGACGTTCTCTCAAACATCAATTGGCACTCCCCTCATAAGTGCGCAAAATGCGGATGTTACTTCGCCGTCGATGAGCTCACGCGAACGCCGATCAAAGCAGCAGAGGCGGACTGGGTTGAGGGAGGCATCAACAGCTGGTATCGGAAGGATCCGGCCGAACGAGTCGCTGCTGAGGATTCAAGCACGGCGAACCGCGAACAAAGTGCTCTCTTGCAGAAAGCGCGTCGCTCCATGGCTGAGATCTCTCGCAAGCCTGTACGAAAAGAGGTGTTCTTGGACACGCCGAGCTGTACCATCGTCAAGCTTGCCCAGTAAAAAGCAGGGATTCCCCTTTTCCGATGTCCGCGAAGGTCCTCTTCGCGGATATTTTTGTCAGGTCTAATACGCAAATGCGTATATTAGAACTCTATGCGCGATTGCGTATAACCGTAAGCACATTTCAGCAGATCTGCGATCTCACTCTTCTTATGCATCCTTACGCCTGGAGTCTCTAGGTATACTTGAGATATACGTCAAAACTGTCATGCCTACCTGGTATTCTTGACGTATATGTCAAATACATGCCCCGTCAGGCAACAACCGGATCGATCGCGCCTCTGCGCCCAAACTACGGCTATGTGCCCGAAAAAATAATCCGCGCCGTAGCGCGGATTGAATGAACTCGCTATCATAAGTCATTACCGTCTTCAGCGGTGATAAAAATGACTTTAACAGCGATAACCTGTCCCTCGGCATTCTCACGAACGAACACAGGGTATACCCCATCCCCGAATCCGCTTTGCACTACGGCGCCGGCGCTATTGGGCAGGATACCTCCCCCGAGCTCACTGTCTAACGTGATGCTGCATACTTTTTCATAAGTGCTATCATCGTCGAGGGCGTCCGTAGAGTAGCGCACGACATCGAACACGCCGCATTGGCCGGAGTCGACCCCTATGGAAAGTCCAGAATCAATGAACTCAAGGTCATAAACCTCAGCACCTGTTGATTCATGTCGAGCTTGAAGCGCTTTGACCCGGGTACCCCATGAGGTGACACCCGCGGATACTTCCGCTTCCCAGCGCCCCGCCTTCGCTTGCACTGCACCGGCGCAGCCTCCCTCATACTCAAACACATAGCAGGGGTCCGCAATCACGAGCGTAGGCTGCGACAGTTCAAAAGCCCCAAGAGCATACAGCTGATCCGCCGCACATTTAAAATACCCCTTCAATGCCGAAAGAGAAGAAATCTCTTGATCATCCAGGCTGATATCGAGTTTAACGCTTGGTTGATTTGTGGTGCCTTGATGCGCACTATCGGCTTGTGCTTCACTGAATTCCTTAATCAGGTTTCGAGCAGTGACAATGGCTTGAATAACCTTGTAGGTGCTGGAAGGACCTGGGTCGATCCTCAGTGAGCACATTCCAGGCTCATCGTCCGCTGTGATCCTTGAGACTCCTCTTCTAAAAGGGTCTTGCAGCAGAATCATTGAAAAAATGCCCGCGGGTGTCGCCGTGGATAGTTTTTCCGTGACCTGCAGCGTCAGCAAAAAAGAATTCTGCTCCGTCTTAATAGTTGCTTTCAAAGCATTTCCTTCTGATAGATGCCCTATTTTGTATAGAAACTTAAGGTGCATCTCTTGTATGAGCAGCCAAATAAGTCCAGCATGGCAGCAGGACAGTTTCATAAAAGTAACCCACGCCGCGGCGTGGGTTAAATGTGTGCGATGACCTGAGGAACTTAAGATCCTGTGTTCTCTAGCCCCTCTTCTTGGTCGTCCTCCAAGTCACTGTCTTCTATAGCTTCATCGGAGATAAAGACAAGCTGTATCCCAATGACCTCCCCGTCCGCGTTTCGGTGGACGAGCGCGTTGTAGCTGCCATCTCCAAAGCCGGACTCGCAGACGACGCCAGATCTACCGGGGATAATCCCTCCGGACAGTTCACTGCCGAGTGTAATATCGCATAGTTTTTCGTAAGCGCTGTCTACAAAAGCGTCTTTCTCGTATTTCTCGGCATCAAAGAGCCCGCATTGACCGGAATCGACGCCGACATCGATACCGCTATCGGTAAAATCAAGTCCATAAACCTCGTCAGTCACAGACTCATGGCGGGCACGCAAGAGCTTGACCCGAGTAAACCAGGAGGTAGGCCCAATAATAACCTCACAGACCCAGTTGCCGGGCCTTGCCTTCACTGTTCCTGCGCACCATGTTCCGGGTTTATAGCGAGGATCAGAGATCAGGAGCTCAGGCTGGGAGAGCTCAAAGCTTCCGAGTGCATACGCCCGATCAGGCATCGTTCCAAAAGACCCTTCCAAAGCGGAAAGGGTAGAGATGTTCTGTCCGTCGAGGAGAATATCGAGTGTCAACTCAGGACTATTGGATTTCGCGCTTGACGTACCGTCTTTTTCAAAGTGAACACCACTGGCCGCAGCTACGCCCCTCGCGACACGCGTGATGAGTGCAGTTGCCATATCCGAACGAAACGGCCCGCTGAGCCGGTATGCTCGAATTCCCGCTTTATCATCACATTGAAGCTTATGGACTCCCTTGGCCGAGCTCTCGCCGTCTAGCGCCAGGAACAAAACTAACGCAGGATGTACAGACAGGGTCTCTGTAATCTGAATCGTCAGCAACAGCTCATCCAGTAGATTTTCAATAATTACTTTCAAGTCATGCCCCTTTTGTTTTGACCTATGTGGTATAGACAATAGCTCGCCCTGGAGGGCATCGTCTCATAGCCGATTCTTGCCCATCGATCCGCGGCTTAGCCCAACGGTCGGTCGCCCTTACGCAGTTGCGCTTCGCTTCGCTCGCCGTAACCGGATCGCGACGAGACTTGCACCCATAAGAGGGCGTCATGCTTGGTGTGCATAAAAATAACCCACGCCGCGGCGTGGGTTAGGATAGAAACTATTCGATTGCCTTAAGTTCCGGTTTCACCCTGCTCTGCTTCCCGTTCCTCAGTGGAATCAGCCTCTTCATCCGCGTCGTCGGAGATAAAGACTATCTGCACGGCAACGGCCTCACCTTGTGGAGTATTGTGAGTAAGCGCGGTGTAGCTGCCATCGCCAAATCCAGACTCTGACACTACGCCGGATTTCCCTGGAATAATGCCGCCTGAGCATTCGCTTCGCAACGTAACGACACAGATCTTTTGATAAGCGCTCTCCTCGCAAACGTCGGACTCATATCTAGCGCGGTCAAACAGTCCGCATTGTCCGGAGTCCACGCCGACATCGATCCCCGTATCTGCGAACTCAAGTGCATAGACAGCTTCGCTTACCGATTCATGCCGAGCACGCAAGCGCTTTACACGAGTGTACCAGTCGGTTGGCCCAATCAAAATATCGCAGATCCATTTTCCTGGCTTCGCCTTGATCGTTCCTGCACACCATGTTCCTGGTTTGTAGCACGGATCCGAAATGACAAGGTCGGGCTGAGAAAGCTCAAAATCACCAAGTGCATAAGACTGGTTTGGTATAGGTTTGAAGATCTCTTTGAGCGCAGAAACAGACGGCAGCGCTTTACCATCCAGGATAATATCGAGCTGCAAAGCAGGCTTACCATCAGAAACTGCTGATGTGTTCTCATCATCAAAATGAGTGCTGGTAAAGGTAGCCATATGTATTGCAGCACCGCGAATAAGACCCAGCAGATAATCCCGGCGAAATGGCCCAGTTAATTGATAAGTTCTTATCCCTGCGTCATCATCGCAGTGAATAAAACAAATCCCTTCTTTGAATCTATGCCAGTCCGAGACCATGCAAAAAATCAGTCCATACGGAACCCGTGCAGTTTCGGTAAACTGCAGGGTTAAAATGAATTCATCAGTTTTCGTCTCAATAATTGCTTTCAAGCGATATCCTTTTTAGGGTTGTCCTTTTGAGTATAGGTATGCCTCCTGCGGCAATGCGCACCGCACAAGACCTCAAATTAAGTTGAAACCTACCAATATCGGTGCAAGAAACATGGCAATAACTAAAAGCGTGAAAATTGAATGGCTGTAACTGCCAATGAAAGAGCTTATCGGATGTAGAGAATCCGCGCCCGCAGCGTCATTCTTAACAATGTGTCCGATAACGTTATAACAAGGGCCGGCCACAAAAGTTGCAATCAATATAGCGCCGCCATAAACCGATACCGCAGTCAAAGATCGACCTCTCGCGTAAAGCTTGGCCATCAGGCATAGACTTAAGGCACAAGTACCCATACTCGCAAGAAACAGCAGATTCAATCCGACGGGCACGCCGAGTCTATTGGCAACGTAATAAATGCTGCCAAATGAAATGTGAGGTGCCGAGTGAAAGACAGATAAAATAGAAGTCACAATTGCGGTGCTATCGTACTGATTGACATACTTTGCGAACCCAGTAAAGCACAGACATGCTGCAACGAGGCTAATGTTTAGAAAACATGATAGAATTGAAAGTCTGGCGGGTTCGTTGTTCTCTGGCTTATTCATAATCTGTAGTTCAGCTATAGAAACAGGAAACGTTTAGATTGTATAGCATAGTCTTGTACCCTAGCGTATAAAAATACCTAATAAGTATGCTGGGAGTTGCATAGGCTTGAATTTAAATTAAAGGCGCTTATCCTTTAAAAAGTTAAAACATAAAAAACAACCCGCGGCAAAGCGCGGGTTAAATTAAGCAGTGCTTCAGAGTCCTAGGCCTCAGTAGATTCCATGAACTCTTCCTGCGCTTATTCCCTGTCTTCATCAGACATGAAGATCAATTGAACCGCAATAGCTCGACCTTCGGTGTTTGTACGAACAAGTGCACTATAGACACCATCGCCCAGGCCGGATCTTGAAACGACCCCTGATTTTGCAGGAATAATACCTGCACCGAGACCGTCCTCGATCGTAATAACGCAAAGCTTTGCATAAGCCTCGCGCTCAAATGCATCGCTCTTATACTTTGTGGCATCAAACAGACCACATTGACCCGAGTCGACACCAACCTCGATGTCGCTCTCGGTAAACTCATGCGAAAACACTTCCTCGCTCGTGGACGCATGTCGTGCACGTAAGCGCTTTACACGCGGAAGAATTGCCTCCGGGCCAATCAGAACGTCACAAATCCAGTTTCCAGGTTCTGCCTCGACGGCCCCATTGCACCACGCGCCGGGTTCGTAGCAAGGATCGCTCATGAAGAGCATAGGCTGTGAAAGCTCAAAGCTTCCTAGCTCATATACCCGTTCGGGCATATCCTTGATCGTGTCATAAAGCTCGCTAATAGTTCTCTGTGGAGACTGAGCCGGAAACACTTTTTGATTGAACACGATCTCAAGTGAAGCTGCCCATATTTCAGCGCGCAGAAGAATTTCAGAAAGCTTGTAGGCGCGAAACGGCCCCGTTAGTCGGTACTTTCGAACGCTGGCATCAAGGCTGGATTCGAGTTCGGAAACCACGCCAGAGAATTCGCCGCCAAAGCACGCGCGATAAAAGTTGGTGTAGCTGGCGGGCAATTCTTCTGTAATGTGAAGCGTCAGCTCCAATGCATCACCCTTCGTTTCAATAATCGCTTTCAAGTTTGATCCTTTTTGTTAATGACCTGCTGAGTATATGAACCTTTACGCATAAAGCCTTGATATGCCGCTATTCATTTAATGTATCAAGTATGTAAGCCCTTTCGTTGACAAGTTAGGATCACTGGGCGGAAGTTTTAAAGCACGTTATCCCGCCGTGAGACCTGGCCCAGCCGGGAACAAAACCTGGTATAACGAGGTAACCCGTTGAGACTAAGCCAAGGGGATTTCTACAGAGGCCTACTCGATCTTTAAGGGCCCATGAGTTCTTAGGTCACCAGCAGCTGCGGTTAAAATTCATCGCTATACTTTAAACAAATTGAATCTCGGAATTTTTTATGGATGCCATTATGCTCGCCTGTTTGTGCGGATCTGAAAGCCCTGCAGGGCCTGAACATCAAATTTCTTGCCCTCGGCATTTGGAAGTCTCAAAATCCCTACAGGCTCTTTTGCAACAGAGCCCGATGACCGTCGGTGGCCTGCTGCTCGGCGTGACCGCTTTGCATCAGCGTTTACAATCTTATGTCGTAGCGCTCGCGAACGAGTCCTCTGAAAACCAAGGGCCTGAAAGAACTCTAGCCTCGACTTTAGACGCCGTGGCTAAGGCGCTGGAAAACGAGCTCGATGAGTATCGCACGCATCTTAAGGAAACTATCGAAAATTCGGCTGAAAACCGAGCATTGAGCGATGAAGAACGGCTTCTGGTCCATCATTCCACAGGCCAGGACCGCTCAATGACCAAACGTTTCAACATTCTAGAGGGAAAACGAGGGCCGATGATCGATGACGATGAGTTTGGCTATGACGCAAGTATTCGGGTTGGAGGCGATTTCGCGACACCTGACGAAAAAGAAGCGTATCTCAAAGCAATGTGCCAGGTTCTCAACGAAAATGAAACACGAATTCCCTTTAGGCCTCGACGCACGGCAATAGAATAAAAGAGCCCCAGGCGAACCCGGGGCTGTGTGATTTTAAAAACCCGTTGAATTGTTCTCAAGCGGACCGCGCTGAAGGCAGCTGTAACCCACATGAGACACATCCGGTATCTTTCGATTCAAGAGGCATGAAAACCGCTTCTCGATGCGCTGCAAAACCGTTCTTTGAGGGGCGAACGTACTTTTGGCCGTATACGCAGGAGGCGGAGCGCCGATCACTTTGGTGTAGATCGGGGCATGGTTGATACGAACCTCAAGAATAGGCCGGCGTAATCCAAACCAGACTATGAACATCAAGTGCATGATCGCACCTCTCTGGGTTTGCCGTTTTTGCACGGCGCACGTGATGCGCACTCCGCAACCAAAATTCGGCTGAGTTCCCTATCAGGGATGATCTTCTGGTCAACTCCTTTAGGCCGCTTCCGGTGCCAGTGCGTCTTGATCTCCAGTTCACCGAGCACCACGAGCGCTATTGCCAGGAATACGAGCCCAAGAGCGACCGCAACCAAGACCGTCGCGACAAGTGTCACGAGGATCGTTGCAAACGCCATTTTGCTCATAAGCGTCGCCACAATCGTCTTCGTCTTAGCCGTCATACCGGCTCTCCGTGATATGTACCTATTGAGTGTAGGAAAACTGCATTTGAGTTTGAGGCCAGTGTTTAAAACCACCCGAAATGAGGAATAAAACAAGTATCCATACGTGCAGCAGAAGCAGTGGTTTAAGTCTTTGCTTTCGCAGTATCGGACAAACCAAGGTGTATCATGCCAACAAACGACACTAACCTGAATGATCAAACGCAAGTCCCCCACAGCAATTGCGACAGGGCACAGGCGCTCATTGAGCTGGAAGAAGTATTTTTCACTTGGTATCAGCATGAAAAACGTATCCCTTGGGAGTCTTTCTCTAATTTCTTACTCTTATGGTTCCCGTTGAGTATTTTCGGGGCACTGTTATTGAGGATATTGAGCGTGGTACACGTCATAGCGATCCCTGCGAGCACAACCGCAGCGTTAGGCTTTTGCGTCATTCGGACAACCGTTCCGGCGCTAGTCATAGCGCTCGGCGTCCTGTTCGTATCCCTCGCCAGAATTCCTCAGCATAGAAGACTTGCCAAGGCTTTAAGCATGGAGCTTGATCGATTACTCCGCGAATATAAACCAATACTATCAGCCGAGTTTATACAGCTGCAAAAAAACGTGCGCGCTGAGAATGGCTTGACGTATACCGCTTTTATAGAGTGGTTTAGGATGGAGAACAAAGCGGTCAGGGAACAGAATAACGCGCCCCAGGATTGGACTTTCGCGGCCCTTTAAGAATAAACTGCTGAAAAACTCAACATGAACAAAAAGTGCCCTTAAGAACGGGCACTCAGTGTAATAATGTCAAACAACCGGGTGCTGACGCACCCCCGCTTATACAAGCTCAGAGCGTGGAGCTAGGCCCTTTGAGCGCTTTGCTCTGCGCGAATTGCACTGGCTAGCTCCTCCAACAGGAAGCTTTTACCGGCCGCACTGGGCCCAATGACCACCGTATTACCAGGGCTAATAAACAGACTCGGCCCACCTGCTGTTGCACTGGTTTTAATCTCTTGGCAATTTGTATCAACAACAATTTTTAAGTCCATGAAATACTCCTTTAAGTATTAGCGATAGCTCGGCGATTGAGATCAATTGGGCGGGTCTATGGGGTGCGAGCATCAGGTAATCAGGCTGGAAAGCACCTGCTCTCTTTGAGTCCAGCTACCATTGAGTGCATCGCAATCACCAATGAGCGACTTCAGAAACTGCTCTGTCGCGGCACTGGTATCATCGAGCGTAGAAGTCGCAGGCGTGTCGATTATTTTCTTAAGCACATCGAGAACCAGCCCAACGAGCTTTAAGTCAATTTCAGTCAGCGCCTCAAGAGTTGCGCGTTCCTGCAGATGCCGCTGATGAATCCGGTCCATCTCTGGAACGCTGGCCGTGCGCACTTTGATCTCAAAAGCCTCAAGCTTCTGTCCAACTTGGGTGAAGATCTTGGCAACACGCACCGCTTCAGAACTCGGGAACGGATGCTCACGGGTCGGTGCCGGAAGATGCTCCCTGCGATAGGTGCTCTCAAGAGCCCCGAGGGATCCTCTTGCCTTTCCAAGATCCTCGCTGATCTTTCCCCGAATGAGCAGATCATCGGCCCTGAGCTGATTCTCTTTTCGATAAAAATTATACCCCCAGCCATAAAAAAGATTCGAAAGCGTGCGCTTGAGCGCACCCGCTGAGTCAATGGGGTTCTCAACGTTTTTAAGTTCCATGGTGCTCTCCAAAAGGCCTGCGACAGCCGGCGGTGCCGCAGGCCCTTGATGCTTATTGCGACTGGCTTATCAGGTACAAAAGCTCTTATGAGCGGGGCGCCCGAGTCGACTCATTCTTGGGCACCTCGACGGTACTCAACGTCGCTCCTCCAATGAAGTAGGGCTGCCCCACTGCGGCATTCGGAGCCGAAATGAGCCCGCGCTCTGCCATCTGAAGCGCCAGGTAATAACGTACCGCATCGAGCTCAGAGAGGCCGAAAGCACGCAAGGAAATGAGCTCGCGCATACGAGCATCCTTCGGCAGGATCAGCACTTTTGCATCGTTTAGCGTAATGCCGTAGACGCCAAGAAAGTCCGCCAGGTGCTGCTTGACGAGCTCCACGATCTCATGGATGTGCTCGTTGATCTTCTCCATCGGAGTGACCTGCACGATCTGATTGATCGCCTGTTCGACCACTGGGCCCGCATAATCGGCAATAGCGTCCGTAGTGATGAAGTGCTTGTCAAAAGGCATGTGGGTCACGAGCTTCAGTGCCCCTTCCTTGGTGTCCACATGCGCGTAGTACTCAACGACATAGGACATCTCGGCCATCTCGGCGGAAGTCGCAACCCCCTCGTTCGACACCAGAAGCTTCGCGCGGTTGACATAGAGCACCTCGTACTGCCACGGCGACTGGCCGCCAAAGAAACCGCTCACCACGCTCCCAAGCAGCGGCTTATCCGGGGTTTGGATCGGGTACTGACCGGTGTCATAGACCCCAAGGACCGCCCCGCGGCTCTTAAGAACCGCAAAGTGATTGGACTCTACCGTCAAAAGACTGCCCGAAACCAGGTTCTGTTCCGGATAGTGAAAAGCCATAACTTCCGGTCCCATCACATCGGTTCCGTCATCATTGAGGGTTGATACGACCTGTCGAGTAATTGCCATTGTGCTGATCTCCTGCTTGTCTGGACAAGGCCCTGGATTGAGCCTTGAAAAACTGGTGCTAAGTAAAGCGCCCATGACTTAAACGGATCCTTAGGCCCCTGGAATAAGTTACAGCGAGTTATTGCGCTTATACCTGCAGTAAATGCTGAAAAATAATCAAATTCATGCTATAATGTGTAAGTAAAAGGAGATAAAGCCAGAATGAACCGAGCCGTCTTGCCTGCTGTGCGTTTTGATCGAGGGCTGCTGATCAAGCGGCACATGGCTACGTTTGGACAATCAACGAAAGATGTGCACGTCTTGATACTCATCGGCCTAGTGGGTGAGACACAGGATCCCTTCTGGCTCTGGTATCGCGATGGACTTACCCAGTGGGAGAGCCGGGTGCGACTCGGACAGCCTCTGCGCCGTAAGATCCTTCAGTTGCTGCGGTCCACTTGCCGGTATGTCGATCAGCTCCCCTCCTTCATGGAAATCCACGATTTGCGAGCGCAGGATAAAGCCGATACAGAGCTCGGGCGCAAAGCAAATGAAGCACTGGAGCTGGCATTTCTTGAGCGCTTCAAGACAGATTACCTTAAGGAAATACCCGAACACTTTATTGTGCTTGAGGTTCCGTTTTCCGAAAAGGACCAGGCCAAAGCCCTTGGAGCAATCTGGGATTCAAGCTTAAGGAAGTGGAAAGTACTTAAAGAGCACTACACACAAGAGCTCGCTCGATGGCTGCCGGAGTAACAAAAGCCGAAGGAGTCAGCCGACGATTCTACAGCTTCCCGGCCTGAACTGTCAGAGCAAAAGAATAATTAGCAGGAAAACGCCGCTTATGAACGACACACCAAAAAAATCTGGGTTGGCTGAGGGCTTTGTGCAGGCTGAAAACGCTATCGCACTTGCCAGGAACTGTACAGCCGAACTCTCAGGGCTTCCTGACCTATACATCGGGCTTCATGGGACCGGGCCTCGTGTAAAGTATATCGAGCAGGTGCTCAAAGAAATCACGACCGTCATGGAAGAACAGAACGAGCATATCAAAGGACTGCTGCACCAGGAGCAAAATTGGCTCAGCAGCGTCCGTAATCTTGCGATGTCTGCACAAGACTTGCTCTCCGATCAAGGCAAACTCATTGAAGCGCTTTGTCAAATCAAGAATGCGGACGTGCCGGCCGAGAAATTGCGGACAATTGCGCGCGAAGCACTTAAGCCTTTTGACAAGCTGTTGAAAAATAAGTCCTCAGTGGACAAGCCGGTGGACGAACTGCCCGCACTTGAATGGGAGACGGTCTATAACGTCATTGCCTATGATTGCGGAGGATATGGACAGAATGATTCCAGAGACGGTTTTGAGTCTCTCGAAAAAGCGATCGCATACGCCCAGGCACTTACTCCGCCTACAAGGGACACCGCGGCAATCGTGAAAGAGACCAAGCCCAAATACATTGCACCGCGGGTGGAACAGGTATGGTCTGCCCGGCCTTCGAGGTCTAAACCCGCTTAAACGTGTAAACTCAGTCGATTTGGGTCGACCCATTAAAAAGTCCCGAAACGCCTTGCAGCGTATCGGGACGGTTGAATTAAATAGCTTGCTTATGCGGCGCGCAGGGCAGCGGTCGGACGTCTCGTGAACGGGCCCAGGCTTACCGAAGAGACGTATCCCCTCCGCGCATGCCCCTCACGAATCGCTGCCGTAGAGCTTCGTGAGCAGCATTCAGCGAATCGAAGCGGGCTTTGGCCTGCGCCAGCTCTTGCGTCAGACGCTCGATCTCGGTTTGCTGACTCTCAATCGTGCATGCATAGCATTGCGACTCTAGCCACGGGACATTGTGTACCGCTTTCCCGCAGGTATAGTCCTTGCTTCTCGGATTTGAGATGAGTACTTCTTTCTTCATTGCAAAACTCCTGGTTTCTCGTTATGACCTCGTTACGTATAGGGATTTAGCGCAAAAATACCCGCCTAGGTTTGGCGGGTATATCAATGCTTCGTGTACAGCTTTCTAAAAAAAGTTGATGTCGCTGAAATGCTTTAGTATCGTCTCGTGCAATCCAGAAAAATTTCCGCCTTTTCCCGATCACTCAGCGCATTCCACCACGCCTGAGCTTTCTCGGGGGCGTCTGGGTTCATCTCAAGGCACGTGCAATCCTCGCACGGATACTGAGGCAGCGTCTTTCCGCTGGCCACGGGACAATTCTCATCCTGACCGTACTTACAGCCCCGTACGCAGCAATGCGTCAGATGCACTCCAAAATGCGGGTCGGTCTCTACCATCGTGTCATTACTCATAAGTCAAAGCACTCCTGTCGGTTGTCCTTACTAGCATAGCGAACGCACCTAAAACCAAAGAATATACCCCTGCGCACAACAAATAAAAAGAGACACCGCCATTAGGTGGTGTCTCTTGAATGATCACGACGCGGACGACTTTCTCTTTCGAGAAAGGCCCTGCAACATCGCAACGAAATGTTCCGTATAGGGGTTCAGTAGGTGTCGTAGACCGCCAAACTGAAGCCTGTGGTGAAACGCCTCGATCGCCGTTGCCTCCGGTTCCCATTGTCCTTCCAGTCCGTAACAGGAGCAGTGCGCCCCTTGCACTTCGTAAAGCTTACGATTCTTCCGGAACACCACAATGGCGGTTCCTTCGTAATCGACCTCATACGCCGCGAAGAGGATCTTGCATCCTGCCAAGACTGACTCTTCAATTCGAAACTCATGGCAGATGTCGCTTTTGGACTCGAACTTTCCGTAGAACATGTTGAAGCACTCTGTTGACACGTGCGGATCGCACATCTGGCGTCAAACAAATGTCAGTAGAGTCTGCTTTACAATGCCCTAGGATGAAGTCACGATTCCTGCTTAGTATAGGAAAGTCGGCTTAAATCACAAACCCCTATAGGTAGATCGCCTGCCCTTGAAGTTTTTTTTCATGAGATATTAGCAGTTTAAATTATAAGGTAATATCCCTAACAGCCCGGTAAGTACTGCAACTTCGTCGCCAGCGAAGGAATAGCCTATCCTTATACCTCGGCTCTAGATGCCCCACCGGTCTGTGCAGGCTAGGCTCCTGCACAGCATCAGGCGCGGCTGTCCAAAGTTCTTTATCAGAGAGCCCCGTACAAACTCGGCTTGTCAAGCTCGCGCGTAATCGCGCGAACACCTACGCCTTCAGCATGGGGGGGCTAGGAGTATAAGCTTAAAAAGCACTTATCTATACATTCAGGAGAATCTACCAAAGGACACAACATGAAAAGCAAAGTGCATAAGCTCGCGTCACTGCTGACGTCTTTGATCCTCATTGCGGCGATCGGCGTGTTTGTACAATCTCTGATCAACAGGTTCGATCCGGGCAATTTCAGCCTCGATTTTTTCTGTGCAATTGCGACGCTGTTTTCCATGGTCTATGCACTGTCTGGCAGGCTCAACAAGAGCACCGACCAAAAAGTGCTCGGCTGGGGGAATCAAACTCCGTGGTTTAAGCCAGGCGATAAGATCAGGTTCAAGGCCGGGGTTTGTCGAAGAGCTGAGTTGCCTGTGTGCAAAGTTACCAAAATCACCCAAAATGGTTTTGAATTTTCGCACCAGCCGGTTGTTATCGGTAAAGAAGGAAAATCCACTATCGTAGGTGGGGAAACCTGGCGACCCGATCATTTCGAGCTCGTGCAGGAATAATGCATTTTTGTATAGCCGAGGCCCTGAGGCCTCGGTTTTCTATTTAATCGTTTATATGTAAAGCAAGCCTTTTCAAACAATAGGCTTAGGTGCCAATTTTAGCTGGATATCACAAAGTTACATAGACCGAATTGCGCATAAAAATAAGCCCGCAAGATGCGGGCTTATGAATGTAACAACACTGACTTTGAAGCGCGTGTTTACTCCTCGTCAAGCTCTAATTTAGCGCTATCGAGAGTAAGCAGTACATAATTCGGCATGCCGTAGGGTACAGCAAATGCGTCTTTTACACTGACTCGCATGTCCGAAGCCCAGTCAAGACTTGCAATGTAGCCAGGATCGCGACCATCCCCATACCTCAGACCTATGCTCGCGTCCTCTCGGCCGGCAATCATGTAACTCGCTAGATACGTGGCGAGCAATGGGCGCTGAGGAAACTCGGCGCCACCCTCAAATGCATCGCCATAGGTTTCGCACGCCTCACCGGAGTATTTCGCGATACTCTTAAGGCTGAGGGGCTCCTCTGCAAGGTCCTCCGCCCACCAGGGAAGATCGTCCGGATCAGTCACGCAAGGAGTTTCCCAGAACTCCCTGATATGAATATGCCAGCTCGTATAGATCTGGTTGAGCACGATGATAAACCGGCGTGATTGCGTTCTCAGCACCAGTGAGCGTATGAGAAAGCGTTCAGCAGGGTCATTCTTAATGCCGGCGATCGCAGGCAGCGGCTCTGGAACCACTTCGCGATCGGCAAGTGCATAGAGCGCGCAATCGCAGTGAAAGAAAAACGGATTTTCTTCACTGATAAACCCGCGCACCGTGAGATCCTTGTGAAGAGCCAGGCACTTCTGAACCCACTCCTGAAGACAAAGGCCATAATAAGCCCCGAGCATCTCCTCCAGTCCACGCGTTCGAAGCGTACCGTCGTAACGGCGGCTGTGGTAGTAAAGAGCAATGGGATATGGCTCTTCCAGAACGCCCCATTCCTTGCTCAAACCCGCCTTCAGGGTAACCCCAAGCAGCTCACCGGTATGCGCGAGCTCTTTGATCGTCTTCATAGGATCGGACATTGATAATCCACCGTGTTAATTGACCTGATAAGCGTAGGAAACCGTTGTAACTCACTGATTGTGGCGTGAAGCTAATTTAAAAGAAAGAAGGCCCGCCCAAGCAGGCTAATTTATGCCGGATCGGTCCGAGTCGGTAGGGCTTGTCGGTCGCGGCGCGGGCAGTGCGGATGCGCCTCAATTTTATATCGCTTGATCGAGTGGGCCGATCCGCAGCCGATGGGTGCTTAACGAAAATAAATCCCGTTGGCTATCCAAGGCATTAGGTTATAAAACCAAAGAGAACCACACATGCTTAAACTTGCGACTAAAATGGATGAAACGGGACTTTTGTTTTTTGAAAATGCGAGTTCTCAGAATTTCGGGTTTATCTTTGAGCTCGACACCTCGGGCTCTTCCGATACGAGCATCAACGCGCTCGTGACAGAGGTTCTTTCAGCCCTTCCGCCCGGCTCAGTCCTGCAAATCGCAACGCACAGCTCTGCTGATATCAGCAAGCCTTTTAAAGCTTGGGCTGACGCGAGAGTTTTCGCCAATCCTGCCGGTAGCGGCCTGATTCTTGAAGAAATCGAAAGAGAAACCAAGGAAACCTTGCTGGCAACACGGCTCTTTAGGTCAATGCTGCCGGAGGAGCGCTTTCATCCGCGGCGAACACAAAGGTTTATGTCAGTCCTGGTAAGACGTAACAAACAGTTGTGGCGGACCCCCACAGAGTTGCAGGCATTCAAGCGAGGAGTCCTGACCTATAAAGAGGAAATCTCAGAGCTTATTAGCAAACACGGTGTAAAAAGAACAGCGCTCAAGGCAAAAGACTTTACTGAGCTTCTAGATGCGCTATGGGAAGCCGATCTTGGATTTTCACCGCAAGAGCAAGAAGCAAAGCAGTGCTACGCGCAAGGGTATTCGCTCCCAAAATCTTCACGTCGGTTGCTGCTCAACGCAAAAGGGCACTTGAGACCGGTGGTTGACAGAGAAGATGAGCCAAAAGTGGTGTGTCTGACAACAAAACAGGTCAATGAAACAACCGGTCTTATCAAGGTATTTGATAATGTAGCCGCTAACGATAATATCGCTTGCCCCTACTGGGCCTATCTCAATATCGTAGTTCCTGACGCTTTGACGGGCGTCAACGAGCATGACTCTCACGCATATTCAAAGTTTGAAGCCTATGCGGGTGTTAATCTGTACTGCAACCGAGAGGAAGACACGGTACGACAGGCTGAGAGAGCTTCCCTGCTATATGAACAAGCAGGGGCACAACTTATCAGAAACATAAAAAACGCAGATAAGCTTTTCCTGGGCACCCTGCCTTTACAACACGTGCTTACCCCGAGCGTAGAGACAGTCTTTTATGAGCAAATCGCACCCGTGGCACTTAGTAGTCTGCTGAAACTGGTACCACTGAAAAAGAGTGGGCTAGGTGAAAGTTCAGGCGAGGGCGGATTGCTTTTAGCACAACGCGATGGCACTCTGGAACAACTGGATATCTTTGATGCCAACACATCTAATGGATTCGTTGTCGCCGGTCGCTCAGGGAGCGGTAAGTCCATGCTGATAAGCGAAATTGCCACCACAACACTGGCACAAGGTGGTATTGTGCGTTTGATCGATGAGGGCTATTCGCATCGGCGATACTGCGAAACCATGGCGGGAAAATATATCGAGTTATCTGAAGAAACCCCAATCAATCTTAATCCTTTCCAAGAGATTGATTGTGAAGAGACGCTTCAGCATATGCTCAAAGGGATTACTTTGGCAGTCATGAGTTTGCTGCCCGCCGCGTATCAGGATGTTCAATGGCGAGATCACTATTTTAAACCGCTGGAAGCGGCTATTGAGGCCTCTTGGCTTAAGCACAAGAATAAAACAGAGCTATCTGACATATACGCCTGGCTGCTGGAGCACAAAGAAGAAAATATAGTGATACCTCAGCTCTTGACTCATCTTAGCCCTTATGTTGACGGAAAATATAAGGATTGGTTCAACGGTACAAACCGGCTGGACTTTTCCAATAAGTTGGTTGTTTTTGAGGTTTCGAATCTCGATAAGTCCTTTAAGTTGAAAGAATTCGTCGTACAGTTACTCGTTTATCACGCCACGCATGATATGTATTGGCGAAAACGGGAGGCAAAGAAACTTCTCGTTATTGAGGAAGGCTGGAGTGTTTTGCGTTCTTTAAGCTCGTCTGAGTTGATGGTCTATTGTCGTAATCAGATGGGACTTTACAGAGGTGTGCTGGGCATTACGCTTCAGAGCGTGAGTGATTTAAAAGATACGCCGGCTGAGGCTTTGTTAAAGAATCGACCTTTTCAATATTTGATCCTCGATAAAGCGGCCTTTGTGGGCGATGAGGCTGCTACAAAACTGTTCGATGCTTATTCAGGTCTGATTCAACATGAGCAAGTCAAAAGTCTTTCTCATGGGAAGGGCTATCGTGAATTGTATATTCTCACAGGAAAAGGTGAAGGGGTGTACAGGCACATAGCTAACCGTTTTTCATACTATTTGTATACAACCGATGTTGCTGCGATACAAAAAATAAACGCTTTGAAAAATAAGGGTTACACTTTAATCGCCGCGGGCAAAAAACTTGCTATGAGCGATTATAGCTCTTCGTTTGTAGAAGATTAGCATAAAGATAAGCTCGCATTCAGTTCGACAGGACGCGCTGGCAGCCGCGAGCCAGCGAAAAGCTCAAAAAGCCTCGGGATACCCCGAGGCTTGTATTGAACGCACTTACCCTATTTCTTGATGCTTTATGCCTATCACCTGTGCATCGGAGGATGCCGGAATCTGCCCTCACGCTGCACCGGAGGTCTGCTGAAATGCGGCGCCGGGCGGTACTGAGGGTGATATACAGGCCGTGGTTGCGGCCTGAACTGAGGTCGAAACTGCGGGCGATACATCACTCGGGGAGCTCTACGCTCAGGCTGCACGAAGAGGTGCTGCTGGCCAGAAAAGCCCCTGGGGTGATATTCATTGCCGCGGTTTGCCCCTAGCCCAATCTGAAACACTGGGCGATGGTCTACCCCATCAGGACGGGGGTGATGAAAACGATCAAACCCGCCTTGATCGGGATGGTCAAAATGACCAAAGTCCCCGCGAGGATCTCGCCTGTGAAAATCACCGAAATCGCCTCGATGGTCCTCATCTTCTCCGTCGTGCCAATCAGGGTGTCCCCAGAAATGGATCCGGTCCTCTGCGAATTCAGGGCCTCTGTGATAGATATATCCGTCAAAATCCGGTCCGATGTTCAGCACTGCGGCATTGTAAAAGAACCGATCGCCGTCCCAGTAGCCTCCATCAAAACCATCACCGAAGTAGCCATAGCCGTAATCGATATCGCCATAATACCCTACGGTAGCCCCCCAGTGTCCTCCGATCCACACATAGCTGTCCCCGTCAAAATCCCAATAACCCGGAGTCCACAAAAGCCCAGGCTGCGGGGGCAAAACCCACTCTCCGCTGTCCCAGTAATACCCGTCGTTGCCCCAGGCCCAGTAGCCAGGCTGCCAGATATAACCCGCACCGGGACAAGGCGGCTGAGCATATTCAGGGATAGGCGGCGGGGCGATGGAAACAGAATAGTCCGTATACCATCCGGAACCTGCAGCCACGCAAGCGGAAAGACTTGCCAGTAGGCAGCAAGCCGCCAGGGCTTTGAGTGTCAGCTTGAGCGTTTTTGTATTCATGATCCTAAGTCCTTCTGTCAATGACAGTCACTAAAACTCATTATGCAAATCAAATGCATTTACTCACAGAGTATAGCGAAGTGGACTTCTGTAATCATTTGAATTCATTCAGGTAATATTCAGCTTACAAACACAACGGAGATAACACCGTATAAAGAAATGGGATATACTAAAGAACATGAATCCCTATTGTGCTCAAGTATGTCCACTCATTTAATTCTGATTGTTGTCGTCATTTATCTGTTATTCGCTGCTAAGCAATCCCTTAAAAACAGGAAAAGCAGAATCTCTTTCAGATACTTAAGACCAAGACACTTCTTGCGCGCTTTTGTAGCTTTGGTCCTTGTGGTTCTTGCCACGGCCTTGCTACTGATGCCTAAAAGCGCTTTAAGATGGGGCTGGTGGAGCGCGATCGGAGGTAGCGGAAATGTGATACTGGGACAGACCGCAAACAGTGTGAATTCCGCGGCCAGCACACTCATATCTATCGGGATCGTCGTTCTGGTCATGTCGATATTGTCGCAGGCTGCTTTTAACGAAGAGATTATTTTTAGGTATGGCGACGAGCATCGTCCCTTTTACAAGCGGTTAAGACGCTCGATTGTGTTTGGGCTTGAGCACATGATCATGGGAATACCGCTAGGGGCAGCTCTGGCGCTAACGTTTGGCGGGCTGAGCTTCAGTGCGGCGTATCGATGGGCCCACAAGATTACAGGATCCGCGGACATCGCCGTCATAGAAGCCACGCTTACGCACATCGCGTTCAATCTGACCATCATGCTGATGCTCTTGAGCTATCTTCTATTTAAAGTCCCTTTCTCGGATCGGTAAATCCGCCGCCTTCAGGCGGATCAAGGTCCCTCGAAAAAGGCGAATGCGCATCGGGTGGCCCCCTGCCAGCAATAGGGCTTCTTTTTTCCCGCTATCCCGCGCGGCTGCTGATTGGCGCCGTGGAGACAGCTGACGTTGAGCCGAAGTACCCGTCGGCCCTCGTGGCCGACTGCGCGCCTTCAGGCGCGTCTGCGAAACCGCCTGCTTTAGCGGGCGGTATGTTCATTCTTGCCCAGTTTTATCACCTATGAGTTTTTTTTCGCAAACTAATGCACGTTCCAGACATGTGCTACGTGAGTGCCAAATTTGCTATGTTGTTTTTTACTGATGCATAAGGATTTTGATGAAACACTTTATTCGAGTCCCGCCTACACTGCGTGTCTTATTTTTTATAGGGCTGGTCATCACGACTTTCTTTATTGCACACGCGCTGAAATCCGCCCACCACCTCGTGCTATCTGAGATACTGGTTGCAATCGCAGCCCTTGCGCTGTTGATTTGGGCTTGGCCTATTATGAAAAGCATCCATGGTGGTGAGGATTAGTCTTCTCTTGAGAAAATAAGGACATAGGCCCAGGAACGCCGTATATGGCGAGCGTATGGCTTCCCGCATCGAGGCAAGTGTTCAGGCCAATAGCGAGGCATAAAGCCCTCAATAGCCATATATAAACAGTTCAAGCACAAAACAGAGAGATCGAAATGCTTAAGCTCAAAGAGCAGATTTCGGAAACAAATGCGTTCAGTCTAGGGCTGCCGAAATGGCCTCAGATGCGCGTTACCGGAAAGAAAATTAGCATAAGCAGGGCTAAAGAGATTATTTTTGCAACCGACACGTTTCTCACCGGATGCAGTTGCGGGAATTATCAGGACTGGGAACGCAATATTACACGAGACTGTTAGATCTGTGGTGAAGCCACAGGCCCGCAAGGCCGAGAGCAGCCCGATGTGAGACGATGGCACTGTGTGCGTTGCGGTGCAACGCGCCACGGGGATTGTAACTCCGGGATCAATATTGACTCCCGTGGCAGAGCCATTGTCGGGCTCAGGTGTAAGGAGGAGCAATTCTCCGGTAGTGCCCAGGTTCTGGAGAATGGGGCCCCAATTGCGAGAAAAAGTTGCCAAAACGCGCGGAAAGCTCTCGACCTTCAGGCCGGAGATGGATAGCGCTATTTAAGTTTAAATCTGACATTTTTGTCACTCGTCTATACTAAAAGATATGATAAAGCGCAAAGCCTTCAAATTTGAGCTCACCCGAGTATCCGGTGAGCAGCGCCGCCTGGCACGGCGCTCTGTTGGCTGTCGGCGTTTCGTGTACAACAAAGCGCTCTCATTGCAACGCAAGCGCTTTGAGCGCCAGGAGGGTTGTTATTCGTACAGTCAGCTCTGCAAGTTGCTCACAGGGTGGAAACGAGAGTTTCCGTGGCTCACCGAGGCGCCCTCCCAAACGCTACAGCAAGCGTTGAAAGACCTCTGCCAGGCCTATACTAATTTCTTCGAGGGTCGCGCAGGCCCTCCGGTCTTCAATAAGAAGGGACGCAACGAGAGCGTCCGCTTCCCGCAGGGCTTTGAGCTCGATGAGCAAAATGCACGGATCTTTCTGCCTAAGTTCGGCTACCTGCGCTACCGCAAGAGCCGTGAAATCAAAGGCGAAATCGCGCAGGTAACACTCAGCGTATCCGGTGAGAAGCTTTTTGTTTCAATCCAGACAGAGTTAGAGGTCTCGGATCCTATTCCATCAAGCAAAACAGTCGTCGGCATAGATCTCGGTGTTGCGCGCTTCGCAACACTGTCGGACGGCACGGTCTATGCGCCGCTCAACAGCTTCCGTCGGCACGAGAAGGCGCTCGCGAAGGCACAGCGGCGGCTTTCACACCTGCGCGAGTACAGTAGTAAGAAGTCAAAAGCGAAATTCAGCAAAAACTATCGTAAGCAAAAAAGGAGAGTTCAGCGCATCCACGCTCGCATTGCCCGTTGTCGCTCGGATTATCTGCACAAGGTCTCGAACACGGTGAGCAAAAACCACGCGCTCGTTGTTCTGGAAGCTCTCCCTGTGCGCAATATGACACGATCCGCAGCCGGCTCCGCGGAAAAGCCCGGGCAGAATGTGAGGGCAAAATCAGGCCTCAATAAGGCCATCCTCGATCAGGGCTGGGGTGAGTTTCACCGTCAGCTCGGCTACAAGCTCACCTGGCGTGGCGGCACACTACTTTTGGTGCCACCGCAGGGCACGAGCCAGACGTGTCCGCGTTGTCATTTGAGAAACGCCGAGAACCGGCGTTCGCAGGCGCTTTTTCGGTGTGTAGGCTGTGGCTTTCAAGCACATGCCGATGATGTCGGTAGCTGGAATGTCCTTGATCGAGGACTTATTGTACTACGCGAAGGGCAGGACACGGAGGACGCTTCCTCCGGGCGGGACACCGCAGCCCGGATCGCCTGGGAAGTGAAGGGCGCTCGTGACCCTCAGCACCAGGAACCCACCGAAGCGAACGGAGAGACGCGCCCGCGGTGCTCTCCCGCGGTAGGAGTCCCTGTCCTTTAAGGCGGGGAGGATGTCAACTTTTTGTTGAGTGCCTATCCTTTGTATAGCAAAATACGTTAAACTAAAGGCCGAAATAGCGCATATAAAAACTCCAGAGGATATCCTCTGGAGTTATGAGTGAGACTCAAGCGCAAAGCGCCATGCCCTCGATTAGTCCCTGTCTACTCAGCTTACGGCACGCTTTGTTCTCAGGTGAACAGGCCGCGAGTGCAATAAGGCCTTTTTCCGCTTCCTGTAAAAACGCGGCATCCGAAGGAAACTGCGCGGAGCACGTGGTCCGCTTCCGTGTCATGGATCCGACGGCCTTTGGCATGAAAGTACCCACTGAGTCCAACACCAGATGGCGTTGAAGCCTGGGCTTTTCCGAGTGTGTGAAGACCAGCTCTGCAATTCCAGTTTTCCGGTTTGCAGTATATCGTAGGTCCCAGGTGCTCCCCTTGATCTTCAGAGGAATGAAGTAAAATCCGGTGAGTCCGTTTTTCACCGAAAGGGCGATTGCGAGCTTGAAAAGCAGCGAATACCGTTTCATTGGATACTCCAGCTGATGGTAAATGACCTCCTTTTGTGTAGCGAACGATGTCGTTTCAGGCTGGGGCGCATTAGCAAGTGCTTAGTCGAGATAGGCTCGCATTGTTTAAACCAGATGAGCTATAAGGCTCTTAGAGGTTCTTAGCCTGATTTAAGCGTGGAATAGCAAATATGAGTATCAATCAGCCGAAAAATGCACTGAACGTCGCAATAGAAGTACTTGCCTTCGCGTTCGTAGTCTTTGTTTTGATGGATAAAATGCACTCGAAACCCTGGGAGTTTGCCGGTATATCCATTGCTCTCATGTTTTGGCTCAAGGCGACGTTCAGGGTCGGAATTGCAATCTCTAACCTCCTCTCGGGGCGTAGCCCGAGATGGTTTTAAACCGTTTGCCGGAAGTCTGAGTAGCAGCGCCTGACGCAACGCCCTGCAGTCACCAAAGCAATAGCCTGCGTTCTTTAGGGGACCTATCGAGGATAGTCCTGGAGATTCCTGCAATCGTTATAATCAACAGCAGGCCAGTCAATAGAAGGTCCAATATGTCAGGAAAGCCACACCCTAAGTTAAAGACAGGCGATGTGTACGTCAGCCGCAAGCCCCCATTTGCCGAGACGGCTAATGGAAGCCTACAGGTTTTCAAGCGCTACACCACCCCGCCCAGCTACGACGTGGTCGTAAAGGGAATTCTCAGGCAGCCAGGGCTGGACGCGGACGAAGCAATTCATTACCTGGTCCACGCCGCAAACTGAATAACACACATTATCTTATCCACACCGGGGCTCTTGAGCTCCGGTGTTTATTTTAAAGTCCCTTTCTCGGATCGGTAAATCCGCCGCCTTCAGGCGGATCAAGGTCCCTCGAAAAAGGCGAATGCGCATCGGGTGGCCCCCTGCCAGCAATAGGGCTTCTTTTTTCCCGCTATCCCGCGCGGCTGCTGATTGGCGCCGTGGAGACAGCTGACGTTGAGCCGAAGTACCCGTCGGCCCTCGTGGCCGACTGCGCGCCTTCAGGCGCGTCTGCGAAACCGCCTGCTTTAGCGGGCGGTATGTTCATCAACGCGGCAAAACGGCCCAAAGCATGTAGAACCATTGAGCCTTGAACTTATTTGTGATATACTCGTAATAGGCAGTAAGGTGAGAGCCACGTGTAACCCTCGACCCACGCTCACCGATGCAAAGCACAGGGTGTCCTCGCGGCCCTGGTCTAAAAACGCGAGCAGCGGGAAGGATAAAAACGGATGGGACTACGGAACGGACTGAGTCGCACAAGTGTTGAACACCGCCAACTAACAAAGGGCTGAAATAATTCTAACAGAAAGATAGAAAATGACCACAGCAGAAAAATTCGAAAAATTCAGAGAGGGCCTGGAAAGGCTCTCACGAAAAACAGGTGTAGTTATTGGAGGCTGTGGGTGCTGCGGATGGTCACCTGCTCTGTTCGAAATATCTGCCGAATAAAACTCTCTGGAAAAGGGATACGTCTACAAAAACGGGATACTTGGCGAGAGAATATCTTGGAAAAGAAGCAGCTCGTTGGCTAATCATAAAATTGTGGTATACTGAATCTGGGTGGTAAGGTGAGGAACACGTGATCGGCGACTCACGCTCACTGATGCTTTCAACAAGGTACACGTTCAGACCTTGATCCAGCAACTGAACAAAAAAGGGAAGAGCCCGGCTCTTCCCTTTTTATTTACTCCTCGATCATAGGCGGTGAAGTCTATGATTTTTTTGGGGCATTAGGTGGTTTTGCGTCGAGCCGTAAGGAGGCCAAGCCCTAGTACTGCAAGAAGCACAATAGCTGTAGAGCCTGGGCCAGGAACTCCAGCAGAAGAAGAAGTTGCATAAGGAAGCGTCGTCGCGGAGACTTCAAATGCGCGTGGAGTCCAGCCTATGGAAGCTGGGGTTAGCCACGCCGAGGGATCCAATAGCGGGTCTATACCGTCAGAATTACTCCACACAAGTCCGTTAAATATTGTGGACACATTGCCCTCATAGGCTGAAATATTGTTGGCGGGATTACTGATATAGTTCTGCGTTGTAGCGCCGGGAGTCGCCAATGTCATATACACGACATACTGAGAGGAGCCCTGCAAAACAGCATTGATGTTATTGAATGTCAACGTTTGGACACCACCGTTCCAAAACGCAGAAGAAGGGGAGCTGTAAACGATAGGGCCTGTCGCTTGGTTTAAAGAAGCGTTCCATTTCGCAATCTAAAGGTCAATATTACCAGAAACGGACGACCCCGCAGTACCAAGGAGATCAAAGGAGAAAGACTGAAGCACTTGTGTGCTTGGAAGGGTTACCAGTTCTCCATAAGCCGTCGTATAAAGAGACATATCCCCAGTTTGGGAGCCATTGGGTGCGGTAGAATAAACTGTCGTTGCGCTGGCTATGGCCGAGAAAGCACAGAGCGCAAATAAAATACAAAGCTTTGAAAAGGACTTCACAATACACCTTTGAGTGAAAATGGTTTAGTGGTATAGCTAATGGCCAATTTATCCCAAGAAATGCTTGGCCAAAGAGTGTTGTTAAGCGCTTCGACTCCAAAGTCCTCAGACGACAGCGGCTGGCGTGGCCTGCCGTTCAGGCTGGTAGTCAATCCCACATTCGCAGGGGTCCTTCTCTTGACGATCTACGCTAGGCGTTTAAATGGGCTACCGTGAATACCCTCGCCGCTATAGCTATACTTGTATATTTTAAGCTTTCTCTCAACAGAAGGTGAAGCGAAATGCGAATGAAGCTATTAAGAAACAACAGTTTTTTGTTCATCGCCGCGGCGATGACGTGTATGCTTTTCCCACGTGCCAATGCAACCGATCTCTCTGGAAACGTAGGCGCGGATAACGGAGCGTACATTTATCTCAGTACAAGTCAAAACAAACTGGGTACGCTTGTTGATACAATCAGCACATGGACGAGCAATAATCCAATCTCACCCGTTGCGTTGGTTCCAGGAACTACATACTACATTAATGTGGAGGCATACAATGTCGGAGGGCCTGGTGGATTCATTGGAAGCTTCTCGCTTAGCGATGCCTCATACGCCTTTTCAAACGGAACGCAGAGCCTTGATACGAGCGCCGTAGGCTGGCTGGGCGGCTATAATAGTGCACTGCCCACCGGCGTTACGACATCTCCGTCTGCTCCTCCTGCGGCCTGGGTCACGCCCAACGCAGCAGTTACGACGGAGGGACTCAATGGAGTGAGCCCATGGGGTAAGGTACAAGGGGTATCGACAAATGCACAGTGGATTTGGCCGTCTGACTCCCAGAGCTATTCAGCAGGAGCCCCCTGCCAGTACTGCTGGGTGGATTTTTCCTCAACAGCAATCGCACCTGTCGTAAGCGCACAAAGTACAGGTGTTCCTGCACCTCTCGGATCTTCACTATTCGGGATCGCGCTTCTTGGAATCAGTGTCCTTAGAAGAAAACAGCTCCTGCACCAGAACAGATGCGGCTAACCACTTGGTTCGTCGAATGATTAGGTTCCGAAATCGCGAGGCGACAGCGGCTGTCGAGGCCTGTCGACAAGAACGGCATCTAATCTAGCATTAGCACGATCACTTCGCTCGATGATCTTCACCAAACGCTCGGCTGCCTCAGCGCCGTCTGCGCCTTCTGTGATCAGGGTGCAAAAGGACTTTCCTCGTGCTACGGTAAGATCGAGTGCCGTAACCGTCGGTTTGAAATCATGCGCCAAAAACACCCGTGCGGCTGAAGCGAGCTCATGCAGACGGCCCCGATGCTGCTCGGCAGGCGTCTCACCATTGAGCCAGGCTGTGAACGTCTCTCGTGAGACCTGAAAGATCACGGCAAGTCGAGGTGCTGCTCGTCCGAAAACCGTTTTGATCTCAAGCAAAAGTTCCGCGCAGGATAAACCCTGGCACAAAGAACTCATGTGAGGCTGACTCAGCACAGGCTCATCGATACACGGCGGTGAAAACTCACTTAATGGCATACGCTTCCTTTGTTGTCAAAGTTAAATCACAGGTTACCCTGCCTGTAGTATACCGACAGGTATTCTTAAACAGGAGGAAGAGATTCTGATGCGTTGTGATAGTTACGTATCGACTCGATACTCAACGTGATGTGCCTCGGTGGCGAGCGGGAGCTCCCAGCGAAGTAGCATCTTTTCCAGTTCCCGGTTGGTAAGCGTCGTATTGCGCCCGGAGTTGCGGCGGAAGATCTCTTTGAATGGGGCTTCGAGGTAAACAATACGCACTTCAGCACGATAGTCATACAGCAAATCAAGCGTCTTGGTGCGCATCTGTTGAGACAGGTGGGTCGCATTCCACACAAAGGGACTTTGTGCCCTGAGGCAGATACGCGCCTTCTCAAGCGCACGCTGCACGGCAGCCCCGGAATGACTCCCATGCTTCAAACCCAGTTCCGCTCTAGCGTCATCGAAGGAAACGACAGGTAGTCCTTTGGCGTTGTTTTCAACCCAAGTATTCTTTCCTGAAGCGGGAAGTCCCGCTAAGACAGTGACCTGGGCACCTCGTTCTTGAAAAAAAGGATAATCAAGGCATAGCGTCCCTCGGCTTCGGCAGTACATGAGGCGGGTGTGCGCATCGGGAAACCTACGCGGACCGCCATAGCAACCTTCCTCGCGCGCCAGTTCCCTGAACAGCTCGATATTATCCAAAGTCCTTTGGGTATCGGCACAGATTCTCCCACGGATGTCCGCCTCCGCGACTGCCGCAAGGTCGGCAAGCCCCGCTGAGCACTCTCCAAAGGCGAGCTTCCAGGACAGGTCTCGAACGATAAATTCAGCGCTCTCGCCGCTTCTGAGCCCATTGATGGCAAAGAACGGGACCTGGTGATGCGCAATGATCTGACAGATCCGCTCACGCAAAGCAAAAGGAACTCCGGCTCGCCACAGCATGACTCGGGCGTCAATCGCGCCTCGGCGCGAGTGCCCGGGGTTACCGATTCGCTCCCCCTCCTGCACCGCGCAGGAAGGCTTGGCGATATCGTGAAGCAACGCGGCATAAAACAGGACGAACCGGCCAGCCGCATCTGCCTGGCGATACGCATCGAGTTCGACGAGTGCCTCGATTACCATGCGGGTATGGGTGAGCACATCCCCTTCCTGGTGATAGATAGGGTCTTGCGTCGACTCACCGAGCGCGGCGAGCTCTGGAACCGAGGCGCACACCGCCGGCCAATCGAGCCGGTCAGCCCGATCAGGCGGTAATGTGCTCAGTTGTGCATAAGGTTCCATTTCAATAGGCTCGCATGCTCTTCAATCGGTGATCGATCGGCTCAAGTTCAGGACTTATCCGGTAAAATATGGTTTAGCCAGTCCCGAAGTCGTCTCGCTTCGGAAACGTCGAGGCTCCCCACAAGTATTTCTCTTACCTCAGGGTCTTTAAGTTTGACGACATCCACCCACTCTCCATTGTAGCCCTCGGAAATCTCAAGGCGCAGATCTCTCAACTCAAATCGGTTGCCGTCGGCGCCTAAATCACGAAAAGTTTCTTTACTCATGGAGATGCGCCCCGAATTTCCAAAGCACACGGCCCTTCTCAAGCGCCCGGCGTGCCCCTTCGTCGTGAAACAGAGGGCCAGGGACACGCTGTCCGTCCGGGCGGATCTCATTGCCCCACTTATCGTAGCTCAGTGAAGCGTCAAACCCGGGCGGCAGCAAAGGCGTATCGAGCCCGCTCGCCCGCAGGACTTCCTCGACCGGCACCTCGGTCGTCTCGCACCGCCAATGGCACGCCGAGCACACCGCAGCACCGTTCGAGAGTCGATAGCCTCCGTCGGCAAAGAGCTTGCGGTCCATGATGTGATGAGCGTCCACGGCGGGTGCCGAGCACAGCACGCACAAGCCTCTGCTTCTGGCAAAAACCTGCCGCTTGAACTCCTCCCGGGTCAGCAGCACATTCAGCCCCCAGCCCTTTACCGAGGCACGCAGCAGATCCCATTGAATGGTGGGCTTCGGGGCGAACAGATCCACTCCAGGGGCAAGCCCATTGACGATGATGGGCCGGGAGTGCCAGTGGGTATCGTTCTGGGCAATGCACTGAAGAAAGTCCCCGCGAACCCACTTCAGCCGCTCGACGACCAGGCCGTCTTCCTCGACTTTGAGATAGAGGCCTTCCGAGAGACTCGAAGGGTCCGTCTCCGCTGCGGCCCGCTCGGGCTTGACTCCGGCGTGCAGTGCCGCCTCTTTAAGAGCCTCCGCCCACCCCGGGCTCTTGGCAAGCGAGGGACGAATGAACTCAAGGAGCTCCTCAAGCCTGCGCGGCGCGATACCGGCATAGAGCACCGGTACGGACACCACTGGGGAACCTTTCAGAATGGCCCGACGCGCCTCGGTGGACAAAAATGCGCCTTCTTCGGTATCGAGAAGGTCGAACTCCAGGAAATAATGTGGCAGCGCGTCATAGAACACGGTGTGCTTGGCATACATCCACTCCCCGTACATCAGGTACCGCCCGCCCAGCCTGTCGAAAAGCGCGTTCTCATGCGCCGACGCCCAGGACTTCAGCAGGTTGAAGTGCCGCTCCCTGGCCCCTCCGGTCAGGTAATGCCCGCGGCTTTGCAGCAGCAGATTGGCATTGGCATCAAAGCGAACCCCACAGTTTGCCCCGTCCAGCTTTTCCTCGACCACGATATACCGGCCAGCGAGTGCCGAAAAAGGCACCTGGCTTAAGTCTTCATCTCCGCTTTGCAGCCGGGAGCCTTCCAGGTGCTGCGTACGGGGGTATTTATTGATGCTGTCCATGGCCATGTACCACTACGAGGTATGTGAGAAATTTCAGTCAAAAATAATCGGTGATAAACGGCTATACCAGTCGTAATTATAGCATATCTGCCCCTTTTGAACAAAAAACAATCTTAAAACGCAGACGTAGTACTAGCCCAGGGGCGATTGCTTAATTTCCGCGAGAGCACATTTAAATATTTCCGGATAACTCGTGCCGCGGGATCTGCTCGCTCGCACTTCCTTGACGTCCAGTGCTCGACTGCGCGGATAAATTTGAAGCTAGAAAAAGCATAAAAATTAGATACACTGTGCCGAAGTACGTTTGAGATCGCGCGGTGGGGAAGTCCCTGTCTCGCGAGTAGAAGGTCAAAAAGACGAGGTGTCCATGAAGCAAGCACAGACCACGAAGAATAGGTTAAGCGCTATTGCACCTGATGCGGCATTTAAGCTTAAGGCCGTTATTCGCCGTCTTCAGCTCACGCATGCCGCGTCCCTCACGGCGCAATTGGCGCTACGGCAGCAGGATGCTGATTACGACCGGGAAATCGCCGATGTGCTGCGAAATTCAGTCTGCGATTTGATTTCGGATCAGATCGACACACTGGAAGAACTTATCAAGGGGTTAGTCCCATAAACAGCCCGGTTGAAAAGGTGCGGCGCTCAAAACGTTAACGCGCTGATCACAGACCAGTCTGGTTTTTTGCTTCCAAAGACGCTCACCGGCAGAGCAAGAACGCCGTGTCGATCAAGAAGAACTTCGGCACTCTTCTGAATCGGTAAGAAATAGCCCTGATCAACGGGATTTAAGGGTACTCCACGCGCCTTGAGCTGATGAATGGCCTGTGCACGCTTGGTTTCAAGCGCCCGGCCGAGGTGCAAAGGAAAAGCCGGCTGCGTGCGCAGAAGCGCCTCGGCTACCCTCAGCCGTTCAATGTCCGCGGGTAGCGCGGAAAAATCCCCAAAATAGCCAGGCCGATCCGAACTCGGCACAAGCACGACCCCGAGCACACCTTCGTGCAGCCAGCCCTTGGAGAGCGAATCCAGGAGAAAGACCTGCCCGGTGCGAAGAAGCTGGTGAGTACCGCGGCCATAAGGCAGTCCCATGCAATAGATCGCATCGAGCATCATTCGTCGCGAGGGGCTCCGGGCAAGCCACCGCAGCGCGAGAGACACCTCCTGATCGCTCCAGTCCCTACCCTGCAGCACCAAGGGCTTTGGTAGTAGCAGAATCTCGGTGTCGGAGTTTTCAAGGAATGAAAAAATACCGGCGAGATCAAAATCAGGAAATGTGCCAAAAAGCGAGAATTCGATACCAGCGGACGCTGCCATGGACAAATAAAGTGGGTAGACGTCCCGAGGGAGCCCCAAGGAGCGCTCCTCACGGCTGAATCGGTTAAAAAGAAGGGAAAGGCCCTCGCGCACGCCGTGACAGAGTAGAAGGGTTCCAGGGTCGACGTCCTCAAGCCCTCTCAAACGCCCCCAGAGCCGCGCAAGATCGCACCGGTGGGGCACATCGCCCGTACCCTCGATCTGCGGAACCAAGGAGGCACAGGCGCTCGATAATCGCGTTTCGCAGGCCAGAAGGACTTCCGGGGAGGTGACCCGGTCACGCCAGGCGAGGAAGTCCTTGAAGTTCATACAGCTCATTTAAAATGTAGGTCCTGTGGGAGGGTAGCTTATGGGCTCAGGCAATAGGGGCTTGCAGAGCGGCGCAAGGATCCGCAACGGGCAGCTTAATCTCGCTGGCGCGATCCTCAAGCGATACCAGGCACCGGCCGTCGGCCATCACATTCCAGCTACGGGCAAGCCCGGTTGCGCGCTCCCAGAAAAGGCTTGGCTCGCTATAAGCGGCCACTTGCAGAGGGCGGCCGTGCAGGATACCGGAGAAAACCGGAGCACCCCAGGGTAATCGGGAGCGTTCCTGAAATCCGCAGGTCCGGGCCCATTCGGAAACGATCGATAGCGGAACATGGCGGGCCCTTGAGAAAGCGTTGCTCGCCTCAAGGTGATATACCGATTCGAGGCTCGTCGAGACATACAACTCCTTGAAGCACACCTCCTCGACGCCATTGCGAACGGCCCAATCAAGATAGTGCCCGATGTCTTCTGTACACTCGATGCCCCCTTTTTGCAGCACGCAGATCAAGCGGGGCGTTAAAGAAAGAAGGGCTGATTTGAGCGATACCAGGCACTGAAGAAGTGTCTCAGTGCCGGTCTCAAGATTCATCAATAGCGCATTTTGCTTCTCGTCGAAATGATGCCGGGAGATCGCCAGCACAGTAAGCCCGGCTCGGCGCAGATCCAGAAGTTGCCGCACAAGTGCCGCAGGCGCTGCGCGGGAGAGCGCAACGCCATTACTGATCAGCACAACCTTATCGAATACGCCACTTAAGTTGCCCACCAGTTCAAGCAGTCTCGCCGAAGGCAATAGCATCGGCTCTCCTCCGCCGGTAATCACGGCCCGCACGGCTCCTCGGTCTCGGGCAATAGCCGCAACGGTCTTGATGTACTCGGCGCTGAGCCTCCCTTGGGCTTGATCGCGAGAGACGGAAGCCTCGGAGAAACAAAAAGGACACGCCGCCTGGCAACCCCTGGAGATCGGTAAAAATGAGACCGAGCGAGGTGTAAGTTCCGTGTAGGGCTGAAATCGGGCACTGTTGAGCTTGAGCGATTTAGCCATGATCTCTTCAACGGGCACGGCCTCTCCAAGCGTACCGGCACTGTCGGGAAGATACAGCGAGTGGACCGGCAGGTCTGCGCTCGGCAGTACCCAGCCAACACCGCTTCTGGTGTTTTTGTGTACCCTCTCTTGAGGTAATTCTGTTCTGAGCACTAGAACACGATCTTCGGGGGTCGAGAGCTTTGCTGACAGTTTTCTGGCTTTATCGAGACCAAAAGAAATCTCCTCGCGCTTGAGCAAATAGAATTCATCAGGATAAGTGCTTTGCACAATCAGACGTTTCCGATACTCTCTGGAGTACTTATCGTAAGCGCGGGAAAAGTTGGAGAGTACCGTCGCGTAATAAAAGCTGTTTTCTAGCATAAGCGGAGACTTCTTCTTGTACGTCGTTTGCAATCTTTCCGTGTAGGTAATGAGCTTTCCATGTATTTAATATCGTTGCGACGAAAAGAAAAGAGCGACCAAAAGATGGCCGCTCTGTCTTAAACAACACAAGAATTACTATCAACACCAGAAAATGGTGGGTCCAGTGGGGCTCGAACCCACGACCAGCGGATTAAAAGTCCGCTGCTCTACCAACTGAGCTATAGACCCGAAAGACAATTGTAACAGGTCAGAGCATTTGTGTCTCTAATCTGTTGATGCGAAAAATACTTGGGGTCCTAAACAGTGTCAACCCAAGTTGCATTGTAATCGTTCCAGGCATGCTCAAGAGCCGCTGCCTCGGTCTCGAAGATTTCCTTCGAAAACCGCTTCATGTGCGCCTCAGGCCGCTCGTTCGGATACTCTACTGCACGAGAGCCTTCTGCCTCCCCGCGAGGTGTGAACACGATACGATAGCCCTGAATCGCAAGAATATCTCGCTGAACTTCGCTGATCATGAAAATGACTCGGTGCCCTAATTTTTTAGTATAGCGAGGAGCGTTTTATACTAAAATGCTGCTCGCCGCGCGGCGCGCTCTGGATCCAAGTCAGCTGGTTTCTCGCTGTATCGCAACGTGTTATCATCGAGCAAAAAGAAAAGCGGCCTGTTAAAGGCCGCGAATGCAGTGAGTCGGCCTATCCAGTCACAGACTAATCATATTCTTCGTCCTCACCATCCTCGTTGTCCTCGTCGGCGCAAATGCCCGTCTCTTCAAAATAGGTGAGCGCCGCCTCCTCAAAAGTTTCCGCCTCGATCAGGATAGGCTCGTCGGCATCGCCCTATAGACACTGTGTTCAAAGCCCAAGCACGGTCGCTATACGTGGTCTTTACCGAGGACCGCGCCATGGCCAAACGATATCCTTCCGATGTGACCGACAAGCAATGGGCTCTTGTGAAAGAATTC
>JAEHJW020001854.1_pt1 | contig 87554 bp, 104 predicted proteins | sample 9271431 | NCBI WGS metagenome assembly JAEHJW02
AGACAGCTTGACTTGGTGGACGCTATAGAAGCAAAAACCAAGAATAGTGAACAGCTGGAGTAATAAGCTAAATCCTCAGGAATGGTATTTCAGCTGCCGTTTTTGGGTCCTTGTTCATTGAATTTATAAACCCCGCAAAATGCGGGGTTTTATCCTGCTGGTGGAATGTTATCAAACCGGGCGGGGGGAGGTCGAAGCGGGAGAACTTCCCTTCCTGCGGTGTTTTTTCACCAAACGTCTACGCAAAATCAGCTACCGGTGTGCCCGGAATAATCCGGTAACTGAGAGTAGCTTACCCAAGAACATGCATCACTTGCCGCGGCACAAGACCCATGACTACTAATAAGCAAGAATAGCGCGACCTTCAAGCCGCGGCCAAGCCCACTTCATTTTCGATATTTGGAGACAACAAACTGATTGCTTCTCTTGCGTGATACTCTATATCACTGCCAAGCCATCCGACCAATCTAAATATGCCGTATGGGACAGCTATCCCGGTAAGGGCTTCTCCAGCGCTTAATCTCACAAAGTATTGGATGAGCTCTATCCGTTTTTCAGGCGTATCAAGAAGTGTACTATCAGAAAATAGATGATTGAAGAACATATCTTCTGGAGATTTATCGATTATTTCGATTGAGATTATCAGCCCATCAAGCGCGTCTGAAAAGTGATGCATAAATTCGCAAATAGCTGGAATTTCGATAAGACCGCCTTTGCACTTTCCCACAATCCTGTATTGATTTGCTTTTTCTGAAGCATATACGGACAGGCCAAGGTTTGAGGATGATTTAATCAACAACCTGTTAGCTAGGACTACTCCTGTGTTTACCACTCTGTCTAGATAGCAGGCAAATTGAAACGGGGAAAAGGATTCAGGTGCATTTAGAATCACATTGAATTCCATTCCTGGCATTATTTTTTCCAATATCTTCAAAATCTGCTGACTATTAGTCTCTGGAAGAGAAGCTGTAAGTCGAAGCTTATCCCGCAAAGCCTTCAGCAACAAAATGTCGGTATTCATACTATGCTCTTTTTGGCCTTTACTCAGTTGTAAAACTGTGTGTTTTCCTTGGCTTTCTTTTTAACCCTAGTCCCGGGCACCGGGGCTGACTCCCACTTGCCTGTATATGGCCCCTGTGCCTTAGACGGAACAGCACCGGTAGCATAGCCCTTCTGCAAGGCGTGCAGATACATATCCACTACGTTTCGCGGAGCTCCTGCAGTTCTGAAGGAACGCAGAGCATAACCCAAGGTAACAGCACCTTCAATCTTCCAGTATTTATTTCTTGCCAAAGGCGGGCAGTAGTTGTAATGATAAGCTTTTTTGTTTACAGTTATCGTTCCTTGCCCTGCATTTACGCACATGAAGTTATTAACGTCAGTGGTCAGCACGATAGTGGGTACCACGCTGACTTTGTATGTGTCGAACAATCTAGGGTCTATGGCAATTACAGACCCTGCCCCTTTGTTGTAGACAAGCTGACGCAGGTCCTTAAGCAGGAAATTCTTCAAAGACACTCCAGGAGGAACCCCTCGTATGGCCAGTTCTCCTCCAGTCCAAAGAGCCTCTATGGCATAGGCCCTCAGCATCGGTAATGGCATTGACCAGGAGACAAAGATGTATATTGCCGAATTTCCGTGTGGTTTTATCCCTAAGAACTTCAGAACCTTGTCTCTTTGCACGCGCATTTCAGGATTAGCCATGGTTTCGGCCCCGCGGACCACAGCTCCGTTCACATACTTACGTATATTTGGATTGGATAGCCCTACCTGAGCCTGCTGCTCCAACTGTTTTGTAAGTTGTATAAACTGGTCTTTAGTTTTTGCCGATATTTTTGCACCACTATATTGAGGAGGTACAACAGTACTTGTTGAAGCTAGAGCCGTAGCCCCCAAAAATACGCAGGTGACAAAGGGTAAAAGTTTTTTTAGTACGACCGCATGCAACATTGTTGTCCCTCAAACATAAGATTAACGGTGCTATCCTCACCCGGTGGATTTGTAAAGAAAGGAGGCCATTGCAGAATAGGAGGCGCCCCTATTACAAGAGGTGCTCCACGCCGTACAACTGGCCACACTTCATCTACGCGCCACTGTGACTTCAGCCAAATGGGGTTTGGAACCGAATTACACAAGGCAAGGGGGCCTATGGTCTCAAACGCCAGTCCAAGCCTGGCTTGCCTGGCCAAAAACTTTGCCAGTACCAGGTTATTGATTTGAAATACCGTAGTCGATTGAGCGGCATTTCCAGACATTGGGTAGATTCCTCCCCAAGTTCCTGCACACCAAAACAGGGGGTCTACGGGATAGCCTGCAATCGCACCGACAGAGTCTACAATGCATGCGAACTGGGCTGGTAGCGAGGCGAATAGGCTTGATTCAGGACTGAAGATACCTGCCCAAATGTCGTTTTGCCAAGTCGGGTCAATCTCTGAGACGTAAGCCAGATTAAAACCACCGCCATCTTTGCAACCCAGGTTTGTAAACATCTGCAGCATTGAAAATAATGGATAGTCATACCAGTGAAGCTGAAGCCGACTGTTCCTTCCTGCCCCTGTTACGTAAGGGTAAAACGCTTCTCCACTATTTAGCTTGCCATAGCCCTTTAAGAGCATACTGCCACCAAGTGAAGATGAGCAGCCTGCAATTTTTTCAACTTCCGATATATAAGTGGGCTGCCAGTATGTAATTCCAATCCCGTATGATGGAATTCCAAATGCTCCTGGACAAACGCAAACAGGCGGTTCATACATCAATGGCGGGTCATGATTGCCGCCCAGAGGAATACCCGCAATGGTGATCGGCAGCATATCGTTCCAATCTGGGTCTGTGATTGGATCGAAGACCGCTCCCTTGCATTCTTTCAATTTCTTCTTTTTAGAAGCGCTCGACTTGGAAGCTGTACTTGACGTTGACGAGGCCGAACCTGAAGCCGGAGTGCCTCCTGCCATAGCCGGAAAACCAGCTGTGACCAGCATGAGGCTCAAAATTGAAATTATCAGAACTTTCATCGGTTTATTTTTCTGTGTGAGTACCAAAACCCTGTGGCCAGGTCTCTTGTAAAACCTTTACAGAGAAGGGAGGCGCAAATGTTGTAAACCCAAGATACAGTCTATGATTGCCACTTCCCGGGTATAACAAGGAAGGGGTCTTGTCCAGATTAAAGCGTTCGGTCATTTCTGGGGTTTCTGTATACACCGGAACATGCAACTTATCGGCAAGATGCACTGGATTCATTCCAGTTGCCTCTATAAGCATAAGTTTTGCCGGAAATTTCTCAATAGCTTTCTTAACAAAAGCAATTTGCTGTTTTGAATGACCATTGAAGAACAGCATTGCATTAGTTGGCTTCTCATAGTTCAATGGATTTACTGTTGTACCTTTTCGATACAGTATTCCCCAGTGCCACTGCCCCTTCGAATTTTGCTTTGGGGCCCATATGTCGTTCTGTAGCGTAAAGGACGGGTTGTACCAGCGAGTAACCGTGTTCGTCACCCCGGGCGCAGCTCTTTTTGGAAGATCATTGAAATAGCTTTTGACAGAGTGCTTGAGCTGTGTTTGGATTCCCTTTAGATTTGTACTGGCCAACTGCTGCATGAGTAAAGCTCTCATGTCGATTTCGATAATAGGCCAGGTAGTTCCTTGTACTCCAAGATTTACAGCCCTAGCAGGCGTAGCGCCGCCAACTGCGAAAATGGCGGATATTACCCCGATAAGTTTAAGTGGATTTGAAGCTTTATTTAATCGGTTCATCAATGGCAGTCCATTTCTATTTTTTAGTGTAGGGTAAGCTGCTTATATTCGATTATTCCGGTATCTTAATGGAATTCATGACGTCAGGGCCCAAAATAGAAGCGACAATGCAAATTTCACGCAACAGCATACCCTTCTTGACTCCTGTCTTGTTCTGGATGTCTTCGAAGCTCTCCCCAGCAATCATCTGGGCCATGATTTTGTACTGACGCTTGGAGAGCTTATTGGCATTTTTTTCCAGTGCGGCCAGACGCGCCCTACGCGTCTCCTCGTCAATATCGACGGCCCCTGACTCACCGTCTAGCTCAGAAACTTCTTCAGCATCCGGCATCATACTTGCGTCGAATTGACTCATGAATTCCGAAGGCTCGGCACCCTCGTTGGTGTCAAACCAGCTCTCCAGCTCGTTCCAGTCCAGTGCCACCGAGAGTACCCCAGGCGTCACATAAGATGTGCCGTCCTTGCGCTTGCGAAACGCGCTGCCAGGCAAACGAACGGAACTTCCAAGCTCACGACGAAGCTTCAGTGAAGCATGAAAACCTACGCGGTGGGCATAAGAGACGATCTGCCCGGGTTTATACTTTTTGACATCCGGCTTGATGGTGCTCCACACCAGCCGTATCTCCTGCTCGGCATCGTCGCGAAGACTACGCGGCACCTGGGTTTGTGCAAGCGCGATGTCAATGACCTTCTTGTCCAGCGGTGGCTGACACTCGCGCAGATAGTCAAACAAGGTCATGCCCTTGAAAATCTTTGCAGGGGGTCCTACTGCCGTACGGCGGTCATCTGCTTTATTGGTTTGAGTCATATCGAGCCTCCACTCTTAAAAATATGTGGTTTTTTAATTTCAAATCATCATCAAACAAAACAGGAACATGCTTTGCAAGAAAGCACTTGAACCAAGAACTGTGTTTTTGCAGCAAGTCCTGATTCAATTCGCATACTGGACGGCTCGATGCCCAGCAGCCGCATGGAACGCCTCAAGGCACACAGGGGCCGAGACAAACTCTCTGCGGTAACGCCAATATCATGAGCACTCAAATCAAACAGGTTCTCGCGAAAGAACCAGATAAAGCAAAAGGCCCTTGATAAAAAATCAAGGACGATAGGCAACACACGAGTCAGCGTGGAGACCTGACCCAAAGTAGGTTTTAATCTTTTTACTACTACCATTGTCCTATTTTTCTTCTTATGTCCTGCCGCGTCGTTTTGCGCGGGCCTTTTACAACCGAAGGAGCTCACGTGCTGCAACTGAGTCCTTCTAATAATTAACGATCAAGTACAGCGAAAGTTAACCTCTATTTTTAATACTAGTGGTATAAATATAATTTTCAGGCAAAACCAGATGCCATTACCTCGTCCGAGGCCATGGAGTTCTTAGCGGGCTGAGCAGCATCTACAGAGGTATCCTGTGGAGAAATCTCATACACGAGAACCTCCGTGTAGCCTTCTCCTCTTTTTGCTGGAAGCTGTTCGACCCAGGGGTGCAGTGGCATATGGGCTCTATCGTCATCGTAAATCAATCCAATGCCGTCAGGATTTGACTCACCGCGCCTTTTCTTGGCAACGCCTTTGTCTCTTAAGGCACGCGGAAGAACGAGGGCATCTTCGAGAGGTTTGATGCCTCCTGAACAATTCGACCAATCCAGAGAGCCTGCGCAGTACCTGCGAACGACAAGGAAAGCCTGCTCGATGGGCTTGTTCGGCCTTCTGCCCCCAATGGCCTTCAGTGCTTCGTAAGCAATACGCTTTCTGAGCGCACGATAGGCCCAAAAGCTCATTTCCTTGATTTCGTTATTGGAAGGCGTCTGCAGCGGAATCGTGAATTGATAGCGCAGCACGCCTTTCATGCCAAAAATGCCCAGCAATTTATCCGGGGACCAGGACAGGGGCATCGATTTAAGGGCCGCTTTGGGCATATCAGCTCTTGGTACCCGTGCGGCCTGCAGTCGGGGCTGAGTTTTCGGAACTCTTGGCCGGGTCAGGATTCTGTTCTTCGAACTTGTGGAAACCGCGGTCTTCTCGCATGAACCGCTTACAGATTTCCTCTACAAGCAAGCTCATCGTAATGTCATCTCCGTGAACGGCCTGGTAATAGCTGCGATAGTGCTGGAGCTGCTGAACCGTGCTCTTGTGAAAACCAAGCGCCTGGCGCTCAATGGGGTCATTTGAAGTGACTTTTCCGAGTTTCATTTTTATCAACCCTCTGGTGGAGCCTCAACGATGAGGCAATTCCATCTTGTAGCAACCAGCACCTTCAATTTTGAATTTATCCAATATGGATAAAACCAATACAGACAGTGTACTTCGATGAGCCTCTTTTGACAACTGGTTTTTTCAAAAAGTTCAGCATTTTGTCGATGATTCTCTTTGTAATTCTTTTCAGTGCAAAAACAGGCTTTAAAAACGGAATAAAATCAGCCTACTCATCAAAGTATACCACAGGTAATAAAACGATATACCGGAGATCATGCACTATCAAATCCTAGCATAATTCTCAGAAAATAGCCGAAAGGCATTAAGAACGTATGCACCGGGTTCGAACAAGGCCTTAGAACAGCCATTTCAGACAAGACAAAAATATGCCCTGCGAGTGCAGGGCATGGAGGAATGATGGGTTAAAAAGGAGCTTTTCTGGCAGAAACCGACGGCTCCGAGGACTGCGTTGGGCTTTCCTGCGGAGGGGTCTCCTGTTTCTGCGCAGAAGGCGCTTCAGCGGACGGTGTGTCCTGGGGACCTGGTTCTGAGGGGGCGCCGGCTGCCGCTTTACGCTTTTGGGCCTGCTCGAAATGATCGGGCACTACCTTTTGCGTAAAGAGCTTAAGACCTACCGCAAGCGCATTGTGCTCATGCAGACACTTCACCACCCCTTCCCATGTCGTCGGGACGGGGATACCCTTCAGCGGCTTCTTTTTGACATAAGCTTGTGCTTCAAGCCGACCTTCCGCTGAAACAACCTGTCCGACTGCCAGCATCTCTGCTTCCAAAGAAGGGATGGCTGCTACCGTATCGAACCAGACGGCCTTTCTTTCGTTTTCTCGCCCGTAATTCTCGGCAATACGCAGCACATAGTACGTCCGACCGGAACTCGGGCTGACATGCTTTTCAGGAGCTCTACCGATATGCCCTTTGATGATCACTATTGTCTCCTTGCAGATTCGCTGTGCCTCGGCACAGACGAAAGAGCGGTTTACCAAATTTGTCGATTCATTGCCTATCTGTGTATAGAAATAGGCGGCCTATTAATTCATTCAGGAGAAATAGTCACCTGGCTTTAATCGTTTGGCCGTTGTCACCGGTGAACATTATGGTAATGAAATGACGTGAAAATAGGCGCCGCTGCCGACTTGCGGCTGATTGGGTATAGAGGAGTTCGACCTGTGTCCAATTCTTTGCTTTTGAACAATTGAATGGATACCCATAGACTTACAGATCATCTTTGTGGTATAAATTGAATCCAGGTGCTCGGGGATTCATGCTGGCAGTAAAGCAGCGCAGCGAATGCACAGCTCAGCTGAAAGCCGTCCGCAGCATTTTTTACAAAGAGGGCAAACCTTATGACCGAACACAAGACTTCTGGCACGAGAGGAAAGAAAAAGGCAACGCGCACCTTCAAGAACGCGAAGCCGCTTCCGACCAGCGCCCCCAGGTACAAAGGGACTATCGTTGAGGATGAGCTGCTGAAGCCAGGCGGAACACTGCTCGCAATGATGACGGGCAGAGCTCAGGAGCTGGGGCACAGTCGCGCCGAGATGGCAGAACACATCGGGGTGACCTACGGGTACATCGCGCAGCTTATCTCAGGCCACAGACTTCCTGAGAACATGTCAAAGGAAGTCCTGGAGGCTTGTGCTCAATATCTCGGGGTCCCGAAATTCACCGTACTGGTCGCCGCCGGTATCGTAAGGCCTGAAGATATTCAGGAGCGCCCGGAGCAGATCGGGAACACGGTCTCCGCCGCGCTTCAGTTCATAGGGAAGGACCCCACCTTCGGACCTCTGATGCCCCCTGAGCTTTTAACCACAGCGGTCTCTGCACAGCTTCAATACTTTGTCGTGCGGTTGTTCGAGTCGGCCACAGGCAGCAAGCTCATCCCCGGAGAGCGGTCCGTGGAAGAGATCATCAGTGCACTCAGCCAGGTCGAGCAAAGACGTCAGGAACTCATCCAGGAGCATCGATTGTCTGGTTGAGGGCTAACCCTTAGGCCTCTTTATCCTCACTGTCCGCAATAATAGACACGGACCTGAACCCCGGGTCCGTGATCTGCTTTCCCGTGGCTTTAAAGGGCACTCCGTTCGCATTCAGTACCACGGACGTGGAATTGAACAGACAGTCCGCGGATAGCGCCCTCAGATATCTTTGCACGACAAGGGAGAATATTTTCTCCTGGTCCGGGGTTAAGCTCACCTCTTCACTGGTAGGGCATATGGCATGGTGGTCTGTCAGTTTTTCATCATTAAACGTTGAGTCTCTAAGAACCGGTCCGTGCTTTTTAAAGGACGCTATGGTCTCAGGATAGACTTTTTCAAGTCGTGTGACGATTGCGGGGACTTCCTGCTTCTGGCTGGACGCCAGGTAAGCACAGTCCGTTCTTGGATACGTGGTCGCTTTTGCCTCGTACAGTTCTTGAGCGAGCTCCAGCGTTCTTCGTGCCGAGAACTTGAAAATTCGATTAGCATCTGTCTGTAATGCAGGCAGGGTATAGGGCAAAGGAGGAGACTCTTTTTTTGCCTCTGTTTTGACTTCAAGAGGTCCTTGCGCTCCTTCGGCGATAGCCTTTCGCCGGTTTGCCTCTTCTTTGTCTTTAATTCTATCTTTCTCGGCCGGTGCGTGGGTCATCTTGAACTTATGACCACCGGCACTCTGTACTTCTGCGTCAAGTTCATAATATGCCACAGGAACAAAGTTCCTGATCTCCCACTCCCTGCGCACGACCATGGCCAGCGTTGGGGTCTGTACCCTTCCGACGGGGTAAACGGTTCCTCTGCTGTTCGCCGCGAGCGTCACCGCTCTTGACCCATTAATTCCGTACAGCCAGTCTGCATGCGCGCGGGCTACCGCGGCTTCATACAGCGGCTCAGTCTTTGCACCCGGCCATAAGTCGGCAAGTCCTCTTTTAAAATCTTCTTGTACCAGAGAAGACGTCCAAAGTCTCTTGATAGGTCCTCTGTACCTGCAGTGCTCCAGAATTTCTCTTGCGATAAGCTCGCCCTCTCGTCCTGCGTCCGTTGCAATGACTACAAGGGATGCTTTCTTCAATAAGTCCTTGATGACTTTAAGCTGCGCTGACTTTGCCTTGACGAGCATTCTCTTCCATATCTCTGGGACCATCGGTAAGACGTCAAAGGACCAGCGTCCGCCCCATGCTTCGTTGTAGTCTTGAGGTTGCGCTTGCTCGAATAGGTGCCCGCGTGCCTGTACGACAAAGCCATCCTTGACTTGGATATAGCCTGAACCGTTTGAGACCACGCCAATTGCTTTTGCCAGTTCTCGTGCCTGAGAAGGTTTTTCTGCCATATATATGATGCTCATGCGTACTCTTCTTGTTGATCGTTTTTTGTGTTCAATAGCTCTAAAGCTGTGAACTCAGTATAGCTTCGCCATACTAAAGGAATACTGACCTCGCACCGAATGAATACAATGCTGGAGAGAATAATCTTTTCATTCGGAGTGTGATGCTCTTTAAGGTATCTGGATAAGGCGCTGAGGATGGCGTGCTCATGTCGTTGTCTTGAGTCGTACACAAATAGTACACGGTCCAGCATCACAGTCTCTGCGGTGTTCAGCCAGCTGCCCGTTTGCCAGGCAATACCGAATATTCTGTCCAACTCTTCCGGTGGCTTGAATGAAGACTCCACTTCAAGCCAATCCGCAACCACCGCATTGGTGTCATAGCCTCGTGACTTTCCAGGTACCGTTACGATGCCGTCAGGTATCTTGCTGAACCTCTCAATGACTTCCCCTCTGCCTACCGGTGCCCATCCTTTTGAGAGTGCGTACTCACCGTAGGCCTGATGTCCTTGAGCCGCACGCTCTATCAGGTATCGAGTTCCCAATGTTCTGTGGAAGAATTGCGGTCCGGCGACACTTGAGAGATCAAGTCCATCCTGTGCCTCTATCCCGTATTCCTTTAGCTTTGCGACACCGCGTGCACCGAGAACCAGAGACCTGCCTCCCAAAGCATTGGGTCTTTCCAGTAAAAGTCCTTTTTTAAGTACTCTGGATACTGTTCTTTGAGACATGAGCTTTGCACTGAGATCGGAGGAGTGTGGCCACACAGCTCGTGAGACCTCGCTTCGCCTGACGTGTCCGTAATCGCGCACAAGTTTTAGTACGGCGAGTTCATTTTGTTCTGCAACAAGCCTGCCGTCAGGAGCTTTATGCGAATTTTCAGCAGTTTTCATGCTGAGTATAGAGAGCCTGTTATCTTAGCCCGTTATCTTCTGCCTATACAGGGTCGTATAACAGGGCCTGTCTTTGATTTGATGCTGTAAGTCTATGAATTAATTAATAAAAAATAACCGCATCTAACAATATAGTAGTGATAGCAGCCTCAGGCACGACCCATGCCCAACCCCTTTTAATCGTGCCGGTGTGATTTTGGGCTGCCTGATCTATCTGGAGTTTCAATATGGCTTAGCCACAACGAAATCCCGATGATTTCCATTTGTTCCCGCCTGTTAATTGGGTCCCACGGCAGGACCATTTTCTATTGCTATTTACTATGGATTTGCACTGATTTCGGCATTTCTTGAGCTACTGAACTGCATTAGCTTCAACGGGATTCCGGTCCTTTTCGATTTGTTTCGCCCGGTGATTAGGGTCTCACGGCGAGCAAGAATTTGTTTGCCTGAGGCGAGCTTCACTGTTCCTCACGGTTCAAAGCGCTGCCGCTTTGGGCTTGGAAAAATGGTGTGTGTTGAAGCTATTAGAAGCGCATAGGCGTCTCACTGAGCCGCTACGCTGTTCTTTGGGCCGGCGGCCTCATTTGCTTATTGTTTTGTCTAGAAGTTCTATTACGAGGCTTTATGTTGTGGCCTGCCACTTAACCGTTCAGCCCTCCCTGAGTAGTCTCTTGAGTCTATTGAGCCGTGCTGAAGGCAGTTAAAGCATTCAAGAGAATCCTTCGAGCACAGTCCCAACGCAATCCGATTCGATCCCAATTGTTCCGGCCTGTGAATAGGGTCCCACGGCGGGGAACCGGAGGGCCGTTGTGTCGCTTTATTCGCTTGAACCTGCGCAGGCTTTCGATAAAACCCGCCTTCCTTTTTTCGACGGGTTTCTGGCTGAAGAGCCTCAAAGCACTAAGCTTTCACCCAAGGAAAGCGGGCCCTTGCCGTCGGCTTGCGGGGCGGCTCCGAGGCCGGCCCGCAAGTACTCTTCCGCCGACGAAGCCCTCCCCAAAAGCATACCGCGCCGTAAGCCTCTACCTGCCTGGCGCCCGCGGGCGTAGCCCACGGGCAGCCAAGTATTTCCCCAAAAAACGGCGCTCCCGCGTGAGTTAAAGCGAGTACGCGCCTTGAAAAGTTTCGGGTAAGCCCTCGTTCTTTCTGTGCCTACAGGCGGATTTAGAGGTGCTCTGGCTTAGTGAGGCTGTGCCCGCCTGGGCTCATTTTCGGTGAGCGTAGGGCGCGCGATAGGGCAGGCTTATGAAGCTTAGAAGGCTTAAAAAAGTCTGAAGAACACTTGCATTGATTCTGCTTTTTTTTCGCGCGCTGGTGAAGGCCGGCACGCGGGATTATGGATAGCTTTACCGTCAAATCTTTAGAGAAACTTCTCTTCTCTTTATCTTTTTTCGCGTGCCTTCGAGGTCCCTCGGCGTGCTATAGAGGGAGCAAAGCTCTAAAAATCTTCAGGTTTAATGCTCTGTTTAAATCCAGTTTCGCACGCCTCGTTGAAGCTCGGCGCCCTGTCATGTCTATCCGCTCAGCGGTTCTTTTTTGGCGGTAACGGTTCTCTTTTCTCTTTCCTCAGGGCGCCTCTGTCGTGCCATTTTTCTACCGGCGGGCTTATTCTTTTACGATTCAAAAGGTTCTGGACAAGGCGCTTCCGACGAAGCTAAAAGCAGCTATCGCACCTAAGCTCTTCTCCTTTTTGGCGGCCGGCGACGACGTCGCCGTCCAGCCGAAGTGTTCCCCTGAACCGGTGCTCCCGAGGGAGTTTCGAGGGGCTCTCGCGGCAAAAGTCTTCTCCTTCTTTAGCGTTTATCCTCTGGGCCCTCGGGGACTCGGGCCACAGCGCTTCGCGCCGCTGCCGCTTTCCGTTGGAGTCTAAAGAGGAACTCCTGCACACCGTTTCGTACACAAAGTGTATCTTTTATTGGTACACGGAAATGTACAGAGCGTGTACAGAATTGTGATCCTATTTCTGTGACTGTAAGACCTTCGGACCCTACCCGGACTTGTCTCTCTTATACAGGGAGTCACTCTTCTTATCCCCTTATGTCCTTCCTGAAGCAGGGTCCTTTTGTTCCGGTACGTCCCCTACCTCTGAGCTCTATGGGAGCTTCCTTACTGCGGGTCGGTACTCTTTAAACCATGTGCTTTCTACAAGGATGTGGCCCTCTTCAGAGGAATTTCAGGAGCGCAATGCTTGCGGATAGCGCTGTGCCTACCCCTACCGAATGCACCCTGGCCTATACGCACTTGCGCATTACTCCCTGCTATACGGGTCTGCATATCTTTGGGTTCTCTTACGGGTATCCAGCCTTCTCTACGGCTTTCAGAAGGGCGCTCCAGGGATTTCGTGGAACTCGATTGAGCGTGCGAAAGGCTTCAGGTGCGCACGTTATTTGATGGTATTTAAAACAAAAACCCGCAGAAAAGACCCCGGCACATTTGGCGCTATGCCGTCACTCAGCACAGGGCTTAAGCCCGTACGGGATGCCCCTTGGCGCTCCAGGCGGAGGAGCTGGGATTGGACACAATAGGCGGTGTGCCATGTCGATAAGAGCCTGTGCATCCGTCCAGTCTCTGGGCAAAAGGAGACCTTCGGGACGAGCTCAGCAGAGACGGAACAGCACGATCCTGGCGCATGAACCAGAAGATAAAACCAGAGAAGAGTTCGTAAAAGGACCCCCGAGCGAGGAGACAGGGAACAGTCCTTCCCAGGTCGCCAGCCCAGAAGCTAAGGGGTAGTCCGGTACTTCTGTGGACCGAACTGCGACGTTGAAGCCACATCCTGGACAAATTCTGCAGCCTGCTACCGGACCCCAGAGATACAGGAGCGAGAAATTCCCGAGGCACGAGAGACCCAGGGAATGACCCGGAGAAGATCTAGAGAAGACCTGGAATGTACCAGAGAAAGCCTTGGACGAAGTGCCGTACATGGAGCGCTTCAGGGACTTGGGACGTGCCTGTAGGTCCCCGAAGAGGCCGGCCCCTCCGAGGTTCTTTGGTTTCTATCGGACACTGAACAACCATCCAGCTCCCGAGGGAAAGGGCTCAAGGTCATGCAGGAGCGAGGCCCCAACCGGCGTGCAGTCTGCCGCGGTGACAACCAGGCCGACGGCAGCCGTCGGCTTCAATCAGGAGTCGTGCCTGGGTCCGTTCGGCTGTAAAGCGCTTCGTATGCAGGCATGAAATCTCGACACTTCGCCTGTATTTAACGATGAAGAGTCCAGAAGAGCCCAGGGGAGCGACCACGAAATAGTGTCAAACGATGAGCTCCGGCAGCCCCAAGGAAGACGAAAAAGCCACGGGCGAAGGCACGGTGTCCAGTGCTAAATGATGAGTACCGCTGGCTTTTATCCGCGCAAATGCGTCCAGGACTCAGTGACGAGCTCCGCGGGGGACTTTATCCGCGCAGACGAACACCGGACGTTAATGAAAGGTGAGCAAGCAGACCTCACGGCACGAGGAAACGTGAGTGAGAAGACCTGGTGAATTGACGAGAAGTGAGCAAGCAAATCCGGCGTCACGAGGCCTGCCTCTTAGTTAAATTTCTTGTCCTCGCCGAGCTCTTAATTTAATGGACAGGGTGACATTTAATTAAGGAGACGGGCTGGTTTAGCGGCTTAGCGGTGCCTCAACTCCAGCCTACGCGAGCCAAACAGGCAAAGGAAAGCTGCGGCTGAGCAAACGAAAACCTAGCCAAGTGTCGCGGAAACTGCTCTGCGGTATAACAACCTGACAAAGTGTCACGTGCGGAATATGTATCGTTTATCCAGGTATCGAAACAAGGAAGATCGCAGTGGTGTGCACAGCGATTAACTCCTGGCCGAACGATTCTATGCACGCGCCGCGGGGTCTGCTCACCCACACTTCCTTGACGTCCGGTGTTCGTCTGCGCGGATAAAGTCCCCCGCGGCACTCGGCACTTAGCCCCTGACGCCCTGATCTGCGCGAATAGCGTCCGTTTAATGAGTATTCCATATCTTGGTATCGCTTTTTTTGAGTTGCTATACATGGGCATGAACTCAACTCGTGCCTCGGGAATTCCTCGCTCCTACGTCCTTGATGTCCGGTAGTCGACTGCGGAATTAAAGACATCCCTCGGCACTCGCTACCTTCCGTGGACGCCCTGGCTTACGCCAAATGGCTTCAACGCCGTAGTTCGGTCCACCGAACTCCTTGGCTACCGCGGGCTCCTCGCCCGCCGCCCTCCGGGACGGCTCTCCCTGGCTCCTCGACAGCCCCAGGAGGCCCTGTGCTTTGCGTTGATAGAAGCGGGCTCTTTAGTCCTTGGCCTCACTTTACCGGCAACGTGCAAATATCCGCAACCCTTTGACTGCTTTGCAGGAAGAGGCTTATTCCTGGGAGCTTACCTTTTACCAGGCGGAGCCTTATTCCTGTGAATATCACGGGAAGCTCACCGGTGGACAGCCTTGGGGCTCAATCGAAGGCACACCGTACTTTTGGGTGAAGGCTTTTTTCTTAAAGGGGAGACGGGGATGGCTTTCAGCACGTTTAACTCAGCGAACTTCTCACGGATAGTGGCTCTTGTGGATTGTGTTTAAGCGAGGGAGCTGCAAAACGGGTGAGTTTCAACGATATCCGGTTTCATTGCGTTTGTTCCGCCCGGTTTACAGGGTCTCACGGCGCTTCAAAGCCACTCTTTCTCGCCCCAGACCCCAGGGGGACAGGGCTCAAAACGCAAAACCACCAATCACGCTAATGCCTGGTGATGGTTAAGGCTCTATTATCAAAACGTATTGATTCTCCAATTAAAACAATAAAATCAATAGCGTACGGCTATGAGCGCGGGTGCTGATTTTGAGCTTATGTTTGCCGCAAAAGCGGCAAATAACCAATCCGCATCAATACGTTTTGAGAACAGAGCCATAGATATCCAGCCTCCATCTTTAATTACCAGGCCTATCGTTTAAAGAAAAGCACAGAGCCTTGATTGGCTACACTGACCAGGAACTAATCTCTAGTGAGAATAAGATGAGTATAGAATCCATTGAAGAGCGGCTTGAAGCTTACCTTAAAGACAACCCAATTTACGTTTGGGGCCGGCAGGAACGAGCGTTGAAATCTGCTGGATTTGACATTCAGCCTGCGGTTAACCCTTTCTCGTCTTATCTTAAGACTAGCCACGTTAAGGGCGTGTTGGTCTCTCCCAGCTGGTGCGTCGGAGGCCTGACCGGGGGCAGCTGCTACGGAGATAATGCCGACCGTCCAGTCGAGGCGGAAGAAAAGCCGGCGTGGCTTGAGAATCTGATGGAAAGGGTTTTTCCGGAGGTCTCTTTCTTGAAATTCAGGCGTATTCAAAAAGCTTGTGTGACCTTCAGTTATTCTGACCCGGAATATTACGGCAATTACCGCGATATGGCTTGTGAAGTCCTGCGAGTCAGTGACCTGCTGGATATCCTCCAGAGCTAATGCGTAAGTAAGACGCTCTGTCTTTTGAGCTTTTACGATCATTCTTTAGCCTGCAGTGCCGTGTGCATTGCAGGCTTTTATTTTACTCGGGATTTCTTCAAGCCTGCTCTTTTGGGCAGAGAGCCGAGATACGAGAAGAATTTGACTGAAATACTCCGCGCTACGTGACCTGATTGTCCGAAATGAATCCGATACGGAGTGCTTTTGTCCGAAAATAGCCCAATAAGCACTCAAGCCTGTCATGAACCCGCAGAGTCTCACTCGGACAAAAAACCGGAATCGTTAAGCTTCCGGTATTGTGAATTTCACGTCAAATTAACCCAAACTACAGCCCCTGGCGGGTGCTTGTAGGGAACAGGTGGCTGATAGCTTGTGACGTTCCACAAGACCTACGGGACGTTCCGTCCGGCATCAATGGCTTTATCGAGTTGGTCTGACGGAATTCGATGCTTGTTGAAATATTCCAGCAGGTCCGCTCGAGTTTGACGCGCACGGCAATCCACGAGCCCGGCATCGCCGAGAATGAGTCCCGAACCGGCCAGGATCAGCGCGATACAACCACGAACCTTCGCTCGTGCCTCGGGAATTCCTCGCTCCTACGTCCTTGATGTCCGGTAGTCGACTGCGGAATTAAAGACATCCCTCGGCACTCGCTACCTTCCGTGGACGCCCCGGCTTACGCCAAATGGCTTCAACGCCGTAGTTCGGTCCACCGAACTCCTTGGCTACCACGGGCTCCTCGGCCGGCTGACGCCGAGCAAAGCCTCTCCCTGCCTCCTCGTATGGCGTGAACGCATCTCCTGTGTCTTTTTACCCTGAAGAATGAGCGTAATCCAAGGTTCTCTGATAATCAGACCCTTGCGGGGCATGGTACTTTTAGTAAGTGAATCCATAGCATCTCTCAGTATTCATTGTCCTTTTTTTGCATAGCTATCCGTAGGGGTTTTCGGTTAAATGCCCTTTTGACCCAAAAACCTCCGTGTTGCATCCGCTAACAAAGATGTTTCTATACAAAAGCAGATAGGACATGAACAAGAGAGCTGTAATGCCAAAAATAGATACTCATCTGAACTACCGCGTCGAGAGGACGCGTTGCGATTGTCATCCGGGCCTGTGCCGGTGTCCCCGATTCTCGATATTGCAGGAAAACCAGGTCATTGCCCAGGGTAACGACCTTGCGGCAATCGAGACGCTGGTGAATGCGGCTAGAAGCGGAGTAGCTCCTCGGTATACCATTGAGGAGCAGCTCCCGGACGGTTCCTGGCGAAGACAACCCCTTGCTCATCTCTGGGTAAGGCGTGAAGAGGCCCGGATTGAGCGCGCAAAAATTGCTGAATGCTTTCCGCCGAGCAGGAAATTCGTGGTAACACCTGTATATGGTGCAATTGGAGATTTATCGTGAATCTTAAACGAAAGAAAGGATCAGAGCCTGACGCGCAGAGCGACACTTCAAATATCATTCTGTTCGACCCTTACCCCTTGGGGCGCGCTTTCGATACCTGAAGGGCCCCACAGTATGGGTCAAGATAGCCGGCGGCGGATGTGGCACGATTGCACAGTGGGGCTGTCTAGACCCTTATTGGCTTGGACAACCCGTTTGCGCATTCGAAGAGTCACCTGAGCTTCGCGCTCAAGGCAAGGTGATTTGGCTGGACGCCGAGCCCACACGAGAGGGGCGAATTGAGCAGGCGGCGCGTGCGCTTCTTGAAGACGTTCGTCGACGATACCCAGGGGAAGCCCTGCGCTGTCCTTATATGATTGAGCTCGATGCCGCCTTACAGGCCAAGAGCGCTCAGGACCACGATTGAGTGTACTTCAGCCGAGTGCACAAAAACAATTCAAACCCGAGGTACTCCTCGGGTTTTTCTTGGTGCGAGGCACGCAGTCCTGGGATGTCATCCGGTATTGAGCGGGATTTTTAGTCAGAGCAGAAAGAGGCGCCCAGAAGGCTTTTGCAGGATAAACTCTTCAAGGCAATGGCCTGGTTTTATAGCCCTGCCTCCCGGACAGGCCGTCAACTCTTCAGGCGAAGCACTTGCTCGTGCCTCGGGAATTCCTCGCTTCTACGTTCTTGATGTCCAGTAGTCGACTGCGGGATTTGCACATGATGTGGCTTCAACGCCGTAGTTCGGTCCACCGAACTCCTTGGCTACCACGGGCTCCTCGGCCGGCTGCCTCCGGCGAGCCTCTCCCTGCCTCCTCGTAGAGGTTCCCTGTACTAAATCTGTCGGTATCAGCGCGCCTGATCGTTGATATCTCGTCTTTTTTCATTTTTGTAAGGTGAGCGCGCATCGCGCGAGTTCCTGCCCCATAGCTTCAAGAACAAAGTGAACAGTGCGAATTGCGCTGCCAAAAAGAGCAGTAGTCTGGTTCGCCATAGGCGTTTTGCATTTTATTTTGAACGACGTATAGCTTACTTTAGGTCTTAAGCGATTTAGCACAATACTAAGCTTAGGCGAATGCGGAAATTCAGGCGATATAGGCCCGATCGGCAGCTTGATACTTTATATACGCTAATTCAATCCGTAGTCGTAAGCAACCAATCGGCCATTTTTATTTACACCAACTTGACCACCGTCAACACTAAAAACCCAGTCAGGCTCATGGCCGAACCGTTCAACAATAGCGTCGCTAGTTAACGCCTCAATAAATTCCATGAAGACTATTGCAACACCATCTTTGTAGGCTAGCCGAGTTTTTGGATATTGGATCTCATTTGGGTCGTCTATACTTTCTTTAGTATTTGAAACCGATCCCTCCCAATCGTTGTCTGCAATTCCATGAAAATTCTTAGGCAGCTTAACTACGTATCCACCAGCCATGACGAAAACATTTCTATTGCGCCCTCCAAAAGACGCCACAGCACGCGGCATATAGCGCTGATGCAATTGCAATAAAATTCCGTCAACGTCCTCATCAATCCATAAAAAATTGCCATATGGATTAGCCAGCATTTGGGCGTCGGTGGGATTTAAAAGTGTCTGTTGCATGTTTGTATTATAAAATCCGGCATCAGTTTTTGCAATAGAAAGTTGTCTTGCTAGTGCCTCGGGAATTCCTCACTCCTGCGTCCTTGATGCTCGGTAGTCGACTGCGGGATTAAAGGCACCCTCGGCACTCGCTACTTTTACGTGGACGTCCTGGCTTTGCCAGCGGCTTCAACACCCTCCTTGGACTACTAGGTGCTCATGGCTCTTCGGTGGCTGCGACGCACAAGTCCGTTTAAAACTCCAGGCCAGACTTGATTGGTGTTTCGTCTAAGAGCACTCGCATCGTAAAGATAACTACCTTATAAGTATGGCAATTTGGCTTCTGTATAGTAGCACCAGCGGCATTCATTAGAGAAATCACCAAACGCGCGTGCATTAGATAACTCACCACGCGACTGGCCGGAGAATCAGGGGCTTGCAGAGCTAGCCAGCCGAAAGTCTGAGAATGGGACTTTCCGGACCGTCGAGCATCGATACAGCGGAAAACGCAGGTTCTAAGCTGGGTGCTTCTCTAACAGGGCCGATTCTTGGTGAGTTCTCTAAGTAATGCCGAGCACCAGCCATAAAGAAAAACGCCTCAGAATTAACTGAGGCGTTTGTGAATTAAGGCCTATTGCTGTTGTTCAAAAAGTAACGTGACCACTCGGCGCTGATCAGCTGTTAAATCCTTGAAGCGCAGCTCTGTGTCAGAACCCAATCTTTGACTAAAGAACGGGTCTTCGTGTTTAGCCCGAAACCAGACTTCCAGCAGTACACCCTCTAAAGTGGAGAGCTTATCGAATGCCCCCTTTACGGCCTGATTCATCTTCCTGTCCATCAGGTCGTTGGCATTTTTCTCGTTCAAGAAGAAATAAAGTTCCTCCAGTACAGGCTTCAACTGCTGAATGAGCAGGTCTGCTCTGAAGGGAGTCAAGTTCTTCCGGGTGGTTGCATCTTGGATTCCACCGCCAAGATTTTTGATGTAAATTGACTCCTCGATAAGGTCGATGGAAATACCAGCAGCAAACCCAACGCAGTACTTCATGAACTCTGCAGACCTGTACTTATCGACAGCGCACTTTGCGATAACAAATTCTCTGGCCATATCCCAGATGAACAGCCATACCGCGTCTCGCTGCTTTTCGAAGGCCCCGATCTGAGCACGGGCATACGTATGCTCAATCCCACAGCGACAAGCCTGGGTGTTACCGCGGCTCCAGCTGGAGATATCAAAGTTCAACTTCATCATTCCGAATTCCTCGTTTGTTGTCCTCAAAGAGATATAGCTATTGACGGTTTAATTCTTAACTACCCAATATTGATGATTTAAAAAACCTCAGGTTTACCTGAGGTTTTTGGCTAATGAATTTCCACGAGCTTGCAAAAAAGCTCGGATAGTATTTTGCTCTGGCTGTGGGTTAAATCCCGTACGCGCAAGTTTTCGCCGGAGATTATCTTCTGGGAAAATACAGGGTCTGTTTGCTTTACGATAAGCACTGCTTCAAGCAGTTCACGCTCTTTGGCCGATAGCTTAGCGAAAGTCCCCTTTAAAACTTGACTGAGTTCCTGGATACCGCGCTCAACACTCTCGGGATTTTCGTCGTGGGCGCTAAAGTTCGAATTCATAACCCGTTCCTTTTTGATTGTCCTCAAGCTCGTATAGTGATTAAACCTAGCGTATTCCGCTTCTTTGGCTTATTCCGCCAGTCTATCGTGGCGCTCTACTACTTCGACGGGTTTCTATCCCTGAAGCAAGGGAGTGTCAAAACGGCCCAGTTTCAACGATATCCGGTTCCATCTCATTTGTCCCGCCCGCTAGATAGGGTCTCACGGCGAAGTAGGATATCCCGAGTTCCGATTCTGGCGAGCATATCGGCAGAAAGAGAAAAGCCCGCGTGACGAACAGGCCCCCCTATGAGTTCCTGCGTGGGAACCCTTGTTCAGACCAAAGCGTAATTGCTTCGGGCCCAGATCTATCAAGAATGAGTAGCAGCAAGGATACACCTTTACGAGTCATCCGGTCTCTCAGTACTCGGCTCTATCGTATTTGTACGAGCGTTTGCTCGACGGAATCAGTTCGTTTAAACTAATGTGCCGCCTTGTAAAATCTCAGGTGATTTGGTCTTAATGGTTTTCATTGGGCACTCCTCAGAAAACGCGCTATCCGCAGGAGGCGATCACTTGGAGATAAAAGAAGCGGATGTCTTGCTAAGGACACCCGCTTGGAATTGTCAACTCTTACACCACCCGCCGACCACCCAGACGCGAGGCTCTTTTCCTTTGGCCCGAAGCGCTTCGATTCCTGCGCGCTTGAAGTCTGTGATGGTTTTCAAGAGCGCTTCTCGCTTGTCGATCAGACGCTTAAGTCTCTTACGATCCGTTTCCGTATACAGGAATTCCTTCTTGCATACCGGACAGTGTTCATGCTGGATATAAACAACTGCCACAGAAGAACCGCAATGTGCGCAGCCCTTCGTTTTGCTCTTGCCGCTTTTGACCCTTTGCACGAGAGTATTAGGGAATCTGTTGATCTCGCGGCCAAGTCTCGTCAGATTCTCTTCCAGTGCCAAGAGCTTCTTTGGCTTTGATTTCGGTGCGTAATGCATCGCGCGTACTGCGTATAAAGGGTCTTCGGTATCGGATTTCTCCGAGACGTATTCCTTGGCTTGCTCCACGGACTCGAATACGGTGAATTCAATTGTCAACCTGCGCTTCACGCCCCAAGAGCCCGAATAACTATTGCCGTCTTCCCAGGCGTCCTGGGCCATCAGTTCATCGACTTTTGCTCGCAACTGCGTGGGGTCCATATCTGGAAGAACCCGAATTAATGTATGTGCTCCCATGGAGTGATCCTTATTGATTAGGTCCTGCTTTCTATAGATATTGCGCTTAAAATTCTCAAACCGACCGTTCCAGGGTCAACCCGAAGATCGCCCCGCTCACATCCGCGACGAACTCCCAAATGCCGTAGCACCGACTCTTAGCGATACGGCACCACTTGAACAGCCAAGAGAAGAACCGTTCAACGCACCAACGTAGCCGCAGAAACTCTAGCGTGAATAAGCCTATCCGCAAAGTAGTTCATCACTATTTTTACTTTCTTATCTACACCTAATACATTCCGCACCCTATAAGCAGTGCTGTGTCTTTAAAAGGCACCCTAGGCACTCGCTACTTTTTCGTGGACGCCGCAGGCTTCGCTAAATGGCTTTAACGCCGTAGTCCGGTCCACCGAACTCCTTGGCTACCACTTAGCTTCATCCATACACACAGTGTCCCTACGCCTCGAAGAGCGAATAGCGCAGCCCCGATGAATCAGGGCATACCGTGATCAATAATTGCCAGACGCGAAATAGAGACAATAATCGGTGCCGCTATGAGTCTGATACGTGGAATCACTACGGGAATTATGAGCTTAACGGTTGCAATAGAGCTTACAACAGCAACAGTTGCAACAACTAACACTTTAAGCAGGGTTTAGGCACACTAATTCTTGTTCACGCCAAGGGCGGCTAACTCTAGCCCCCGGGTTCCTACGCTATGCCTGACTAACCCCGGCTGCGACGAGTGTCACTCGATTATTCGAGCATTATGCGTATAGCGATGGATTAAACGAACAGGCATAACATCTAAGAGGCCACCTTGACCCTCTGACTTATGAGATTAAGAAGCCCGGCGCGATTTTTGCGTGTCTCGCGAGTCATAAAGTAGGACCACCGCCAAGTGGCGCCACAAGCCTGGCTTCCCGGAAAGAAACACGGCGTATCGTCTGGAGAAAAGCACATCTGAACTGCGATGGGCCAAATCCTACACTAGCTCGATATCCGGCAATCCTCTTTCCGTGGTGCTCGTAAGTAAAGTGGGTACAGGAGATCGTGCACCAGTCTGTTTACAGCAGGTTATTAGACGAGAGTAGTCGACTCAAGAAACCACTTTTCGTCGTGGACGAGATGCTTTATCAGTCTTTCGGCGTTTGACGGACGAGAGCCGACTTGACTTCAGGAACTTCTGCAATGGAGGTCGGCTCGGTGCACAGTCCCGAAACCCCGCAATAAACAACCGCTTGGCGATTACGATTGATTCCAGGCACTCCCAGAAAACCATATTTTCCACATGTCCTTTGTTCTTGACATAGTATGCCCAATACTCCGGGTTCATAGCCATCGCCATCTGCAGAATACGCTCATCGGTAATTTTCAGCTCGAAAAGTTTCTGCCTGGCACCGGCGAGAACGGCTTCAGTTGAGTTATTGCGTCGAGGGGCCCTGCGAGTCATGTTCAGCTTAGCCTCAATGCAATCCCCTAGTCGAAAAGGGTGCAGGCTTGAGCCGTCGTATTGGTTGGCGATATCTGCTGCGGCTTTCACGCCTCGACGAAACCCGTTTAGATCAGCGCGCTTGAGTGCATCGGTGCTATTGCTTTTCATGGTTTCCTGCTGCTCTGTTTTTCTGTCTGACCCAGGTAGAACTGACCATAGGGCTCGTTAATCCTGAAGTACAAGATAATTGTAGCATTTTTACACGTTTAGCGTCAACTGTCAGAATAGATCTTATAAAGTACAGTACAGTAGGTCATCCTTTAGTTGGAAACTGACCGTTATAAAAGGCTTATCGAGCGCTATGCTTCTCGCGTCGCCGGGATCCGCCCACCTCGCACATCCTTGGCACGCGTCCTTGCTCGGTAAGCGGCTGAAAGACCCCCGTCGACGCTCGTTTACCTGCCGCGGACGCCCTGGCTTACGCCAAATGGCTTCAACGGCACCGTCCTCCACCCGCTTTGCAGGTTCCGGACTTCCGTGCCTACCGCGGGCTCCTCGCCCGCCGCCCTCCGGGGCGGCTCTCCCTGGCTCCTCGGCGGTGGCGGTCATTTTTACAGAAATTATTCTTTTTAATCGAAGTAATTGCGCAAGATACTGTAGTTTAATTGCAAGCATGATTGCTCAGCGGGAGATACCCAGTACAGGAATAAGACCGATAGTTGTTCCGGGACCAAGATTAGCGAAAGCAGTGCTTTTGCATCGCCTCTGCACTGCTTATTGTTCTGTTGCTTACCGTCTAGCGACTTATTTGTTTTTGTGCTTATAAAATTGTATTTTCTAGGCCTCATGTTCACAAAATCATTCCTTGTACGGAATACGAACCTGGAGCGGGTCGCTGCTTTCTGCTTTCCGCGGATAACTTTCTGCTTGAATTAATGAGAGATAGTCAGGAAAGAGAAAGTATCCTCTTCTTACCACGGTCGCTCACCAGGCCATTTGGTGGTATACTGAAAAGATGCATAGAGGACCCATTGAAGGATCAAAAATCAAAACATACTGGGCGCAAGGCGCTAAGGCTGAACCATGAGCACAATTGGTCAAGTGAGTATTCTAAGTAAGATTGATCATCTGCAGGCGAGGCCCGCAGAGGATGAAAATCACGTCGAGCTTGCGATGTATCACGGAGACAACGGGGAATGCCTTGGTCTCGTGACGCTACCTCAGGAACGTGCAGTTCAGTTATTTAAAGACCTGGCCCATGCACTGGGTGTTGTACTCGCCGATGAACCTGGTTCTTTTGTGCTCATCCAGGAAGGCGGCTCCAGCACAGAGCTGTACCTGCACGCGCATGGCAGTAGGGAGGAGGCCGAGCAGGACCGCATTGACTGTGCCCAGGGGGCCTATCGCACAAGTGAGATTCTTGAGGTATCTCCGGTTATGGCTGCTTTGGGGGAGGGTTTCTATGGAGCGGTTGAACAGACCCTGTCTGCTCTAAGCACTTTAGAGTGTGTTTCCGTTCCAGAGGAAGAGGATGATTCCGAGGAGGGCGAGGAAGAAGCGTTAACGAATGAATCTGGAACAGACTCAGAAGATGTCGATACCGCTCGACCGCTCTGCACCGCTGTGCTTCGTTTATTATCACGGCACCGATAAGCACGATGAAGGATGTGACTGCGGGCTGTGCGACCTCGTTGGGCACAGCTATGGATTTGGCCTTTACCCGCACGAAGGGACAGGATGCTTTAATCCTGAGGACCGCGAACCCCTTGAAGTCGTGTATGGCCCAACAGAGACCAGTGCCGTACTCAACGCCGCACAGCGTGCCCGAGAGCTCGGATACCGGTGTATGCTTTAGCGGATTAATGTTTCTGGCTGAACTCAGGCCAATAAAGAAAAGCAAGTCGTGTGGTGAGTGCCATAACCTCTCGTATTCTATTAAGTGATACCGCGTTTTAGTTGTTCGTTCGGTCACCCCGGGATCTGCCGCACCACCAGAAGATAATCAGGACTCGCGGTGAGGAAACCTTTCACGTTTCGCAGGTCCTGCGGGCCGTAACCGCTAGCGTCCACTAAGGCTTTTTGTGTTTAAGACTCCAGCTTATAACAGGAGAGACCTTCATCCTGAGGTCCAACGATTTACCGGTTCATTCCGATTTTCCCCGCCCGCCGAATGGGGTCTCACGGCAAGAAAACTGCCAGGGTTTGAGCCTGGCAGTTGTATCCCATACCGTGGTTCTAGGGAACCTTGCTTTTTAAGCGCTCAATAGCGATACCGAGGCCTTCTTTCTGGTGAGCAGGAGCCCAAGCACGGAGACAGCGAACAACCCCAGTGTCCCGGGGCCCACACAGCTGCACTACTCGAAGTACCTACAGGGGCAGGTGGGTTCGTTACAGTACCAGTTTGAAGGTCAAAAGCAGCCAGCGGGGCGCTGCCATGACTGTACGGAGGATCATACACATATCCGTTAATGTTCTGCGAATTCTGAGCCTAAACATCACTCGACCCTGATACTTCCAGCATGTAAGCGGTACCGGAGCTGAGGTAGACATTGATATTACTGGTAATCGAGACAATGGGGTTTGGGTATGCCGAGCTGGCGGCGACAGGCTGAACCGACCAGCTTTGAAGCAGACTACCCGGAGAGTCACTATTGGCAGTATACAGCGAAACCGTCGCAGGGCCTGTACCATTCACAGCAAGATCGATCTGATCGACATAAGCCGAAGAATTGGGTGTAAAAATCATCCCCAGGGCATAATCGTAGGGGCCGGAAGGCCCTACCACCCAACCCCCAGAACTATCTGCCGCAAAATTAGCGCCGAAAGTCGAATACACCATCGTGGCAAATACCGGTGCGGACCCTAAAGCCAAAGTGGCTGCTGCGATAAAAATAGATAGACTTCTTTTCATTGGTAACACGTCGGGCTGATAGTTTAAATTCTTTACAGCTATGCCCTGTACAGCGAATCAGTCAAATCATCGGAACCCCCGATTGCTACTTTTAAACATAAGGGCTCTGTTGCACTGAGGCCCAATCCCGCGCCGTACTGGATTTAAGTTGTGCCGCTTGATAGTCGGTATGCTGTATTTTTAGCGATATGCTATACACTTAGAGGACAGACTATCCACGAGGAATTTTCCATGGCTGATAAGAAAGCAGGTTTTCGGCATCGCAGCGCAACGCGTTCAAAAATGCCGAAGCCCATGAGCAATGTTTACGAACGGTTTTGTCTCGGAGAGCACCTCACGATGGGTGAGCTTGAGCTAGGCCTGGCTCATTTCAACCAGCTCTCGAAGGCTCTGTACGAATCAGGACCCGCCTTCTCCCTGGCCGCCAAAGAAGCCGCAAGAGTGGCAGAGGGCCTGCAGTCCTACTTGGTGAGCCGACGCAGTACGGACCGTTGAATCTATTCAGCGCCAGAGACCTCTGGCGCTTTTATTTATTGGGTCTTTTGCTGACTCATAAAAATACTCCCGTTGTTCAAAACAACGGGAGTTGATGAATCAAAAGAAGCCAAGCTCTTCAGCCACATATTGCTTTAGAGTTTCAGCCGCTTGCTTTAATTGATCTGTTTTAACCTGCTTCTCTGCCGCTGACTGCAGCATTGCGAATGCCTCTGCTCGTTTTCCTTTAGTCGCGTTCGCATGCTTTTCGACAACGGATTGAATTACGGTAAAGGCTTTTGCGCATTTTCGAATATCCTGTTCTGAAACAGCATCCGAAGCGAGCAGCAGCAGAATGATGCCAAGCCAGTAATCCGTTGGACCGAAATAATCCTTTGGCTTAGTATAGCCTACCGCGGTGCTTTGCGCGACCATCATCCGCCAGGATCTCAGTCCCTCACGGTGAATTTTAAGGGCCCGTAAGTGCAAAGAAGAGCCTGCTGCGGCCTTGCGGATAATGTGCTGAATCGCCTGCGTGTCGGAACGAAAGACCTTGACCTCAGGGTCCTCAGGACTATCAATTCGTTCAATTTCGAAGACAGATGTAGAACACGTCACATGGTGGGCTTCAAAGATAGCCCAGCCTTCCTTTGCTGCTCTTTTAGCGTCTTTATCTGTCCAGGTGACACCGTAGATCTTAGTCTCAGACTGGCGAGACGCTTTTTTGGTACGTTTACTCATCGGTTTCCTCATTCAATAGAAGACAGACAGGCTGCCGTGGACTACTTCTGCTTGATGACGCACTGCCCACTTACGCGAACGAGTTCATGCGTAGAAGCATCCTGGAAGTACCAGCCGTCTGACTGTGATTCCGTGGCGATCTTGCCCGTGGACATGCCTTTGTAAATAACCTTTCCGCCAGAATAACAGGTTATACTCGCAGGAGACCCCAAAGCGGTTAGCTGAGCAATATCTGCGTTGGTGCATCCGCCCAGTGCAATCGCAATGGCCGCAGCGGAGGCGATCAAAAGTATCTTTTTCATAATCATTCCTTCTTTAAATGCTATTTAGTATGTTCGAACAAGTTGAATGCAAAATTCTACGCAGTGTAAGTGCAGGAGCCCGTGGGTTCTCAAAGCTGTTTTGTTGAGCTTAGAGCTGCCATGCAGCTCTGACTTGTTTAAACCTGGACTTGTTTTGAGAAAGGGAAGTCCCTGCACAAACATAGGCTGATGTCCTACATTCTATAGATAATCCTTCTTGTCATTTGAGCTTCGCCTGATAAAGGGATGCTCTATCGGTATCTTTGTGCCGCAGGACTTAGCGTCACATTAAAGCGCTCTGTGCGTCGAGATTCAACGGTTCGAACTTTTCAATGAATTCGTGAGCTTCTCGAACGAACCTGGGCGCAGGTTCGCCTTGCAGGGAATAGGCGACAACGACAGTCCCATCCCTTTCGTTGGTGCAATCTAAAAGCTCGTAATGTTTCTGATAAATCTTGCCGTTTTTCTTGTTTCGATAAAGCATTGAAGAAATCCCTGCTCAAAGTAAGGGCTACCTGGTGATCAAGATACAGTCCTGTGCTTTGAGCGACCGGGCCTCAACTGAAGCCATTACATTGTTGCCCAAGGTAAAGTTACCTGACAGGCCATCCTATCAGGTAACTTTCAGTCCAGTACCCGTCTCCGTATAAGTACACCGATAGAGCTGTGTTTATTACCACTCCATCGGTTCCCAGGGAGGACAGCTGATGAGTACTCGATTGAGTTTAGGGTCAATCTCGATACTGTCATTATCAAAACCAGGGGCTGTGAGCACCCCACCAAAATCCATATCCCGGTAATGTAATGTTGCATCATCAGCCATGCTCGCCGTGAGCTTTCTGAATTCCCCGAGTGTCATACTACGTTTTTACTTTTGCTTTGCGATCTTACTTAGAGTATAGCATAAAACGCTGGATAACAAAACTCCTGATGCGATTATACTACCAGTATCCCATTGAACTTTAGTCTCGAAGAACTTCCTTTGGCGAGCGCCGTGGAGGCGCACGGCCACCCATTACGTCTGCGCAAATCGCCTGAGGGTGCTATACTAAAGTGAAGGCCACGAACCGCCCGCCGCACTCGCTTCAGTTCAGAAGTATGGCAAAGGTCGTTTGACTCATACCAGCAGCTTCTTAAAAAGAAGCCTTGCTGTTCTGCAATGAGTGCCTCAGAGAGCAATTTGCTCAACGGCAAGGCATTTTTAGGAGCTTACGGATGACAAATGATGAAATGAAAGCCTTGAAGAGGTCCGCCCGAATGATTGTGGAGGAACTTAAAACCTTAGGCTATGCCCCTATTTCCCATACGCACATGCTTACCGCTTTATCCAAGACGTCTGGTTTTGAAAGGTGGAACGCAATACGCCAAGCCGTCACCCGGCAGGCTAAGTCAGAGAAGGCGAGACTTCCTTATCCGTCTCACTACAAGTCAGCGACTTACCAAACAACGGGTTTAATGGTCGATGTGGTTCGGTGGGAAGACCCTGAGCGTAAGCTCGGCTATGGCTATTACTGCTATGACGCGGATACGGGCCTGTGTCTTACGCCTTTTGAGGACCTGTTGTTCAAGGGTGACGAGGTTCCCTCTTATGAAGAGGTGTCAGATCTTGTGACCTACCTTGAAAGCTACAGCGCCTGTGAAAAATGTGGCCTGATTCAGCAAGAAGACCCCGGCCAGTGCTTTCGTGAGGGTTGCCGAGGTCTGACTCGGGCCTATCTTCCGCAGATTTAATGTAATCTATTTAAGCCCCGCACGAGCGGGGCTTTTGTTGCCTCCGGGTGTTACTACGCACGTGCCAAATGTCGCGTGGATTCAATGACCTGCGTGCGGGTCGACGCGCCAAAAAGCGAAAGCAAATGCGCTCTTCAGCGTGGGGCGTAAGGCAAGCGTGAAGGTCAGCGGTACGTCAGATAAGCGACGTACGTTCGGGTCAGTTCCTTGATCAGTGTTTCATCTGTTATGGGCTGTGGGGTGCCTCAGGCGGGGCCAGGCGCGAAGAACATCGTCTCGATGGCCGTGCTGGCTGTGAGGATGGCGATTCGCTCTGCATTGCCGTACGCGCCTGAGAAACTGCCACCAGGAATGCGTGCAAGCGGATCAACACGGACGTGGAAGCGCAGAACTGGATAGCCTATTTCGAGGGAACGTATCTGAGCGACGAACTCGGCCACGCGGACATTGCCCTCAGCGGAGACGAGCATCAAATCCGATTCAAGGCTTGGAGCAGTGCTCTGGGTGTCTAAACCGCAGATGGCGGCTTCCGGCGGCTTGCATTGGTCAGTGCGGGCTTGTTATAGGTTCTTCTCGCGATTCTCGACCCCAGAAAAGAACTGGCCCACCGTGGGTGCACTGTACTCGCAAGCGAGCCTGAAGTGTGGTGGGCGCTGTTGACAAGTATAGTACCAGGGTCATCGGAGCGCGTCAAACACAAAGTTCGCGCAAGTCCTTAAACGGAAAGGCTTTTTTATACTTCCCACTTCTTGAGCTCAAACTAAATTAGCAGCTATCCTGAGGGCTGCAATGCAATCGTCTCCCCCAGTCCTCGGTGACATCAGCCCGTCTCGGTCACGACAGATACTAGGGGCTGGCGTCCGCCGGTCCGTCGTATGGCGGCGAGCTCTCGTCGTTTCTGTTCTGCTCTCTGCGCTCTCCGCGCGGCACTTTCCTGGGGATAGCCCGCGCATGGCGCCTATCTCTTTAATCCACCCCCCCCTCCACCCTCAGCTTGGCTCCCCGAAGGCATACATTCTTCGCTTCCTTGGGCATGTGCGTAGTAACACCCGCCTCCAAGAACCACCACACCATACTTTAGTCTACAGGCCACAGACCACACTTCATCTCTGGCGGTAAAACGACTGAGCGCGCCCAAAACTAAAAGTTCAATAGTGATAGACCTGAAACCTAAGGTGGAGTTTATGCGCTGCGCCCCCAAACGCTATTCGCGTAGCGCGTTTAGCTTCAATGCAGAACGGAGTGCTCGACTTTGCAGACCAGCACGGTTGTGTTATAATACAAAGGTAGCGAACAGCATTTGCTGGCTATCTGACAGTAGTTAATCAAATCAACTAAACAGGATACTCGAAATGAAAGTCTTTTCTCCGCCGGATGAAATCAAGGAACCGGAATTTACACCTGGAAAGTTTGATTTAGCCAAAGAAGAGCGTAGAGAGCGGCGATATATCGCCGAGCTCACCGAGTACGTAAAGAGCCTGGGGTACACCGGTCCGCTGACAGGCGAAGAGTTTACTATTCCCTGGGCCGACGGTGCGGCGCGATATCTGGTACTGGATGCTCCGCGGAATTGTGCCCTGATGCATTTGCCCCTCGGTGATGCCTGGGACGTTCCGGCGTATATGACCCGAGGTGTTCGCAAAGCCGATGTTGTGGCACAAATCAATAACCACAAAAAGTTTTCCAGAGCTTTTAAGGAATCAAAGCAGTCCGCATCCGGAATTAAAAGAAAGTCTTTCAGTTAGTGCGTAAGAGGGGGCCTCGGGCCTGGCAGCCCGAGGGTCTTGTCTGACTGTCGTTTGGGCTCCTGCAGTTATACGTCGAGGTTTTGTCCACCTATTCTTTATAGTATAAAACGTAGCTGAGAATAAAACTCAGTGCTATATCCGAGTACTTTTACGGTATTCAGGTATCAGCATGAAGCAGATTCTTCTCATTGCCGTTGCGTTTATTCTTGCGGGGTGCTCTGATGCACAGATGACCCACGTCAATCAATTTATTGCAAAGCACGGCGGTAGTCCTCCAATTATCAACGGGCGGTTTGCAACCTCCCTGGCGCACGTCAAATGCTACAGCGGAGGCGGTTGGGTCGTTTACAGGGGCTTGGCTTCAGGTAAGGTTAAGCTGCTTGCTGCGATGACCTGGCAGTTTACCGATGCTGTAACGCACAAAGAAGTACGTGTGAGCGGTGGCACGTGCGTGATTCAGATGTTTCCTGCTGCGAAACAAGCCCCACATGCGTCAGGTGCCGGCATGAAACTGAATTTAGGTTAAAAGTGTGAAGGGCGAAAAGCTTAAAGATATCGCGGTAGTCCTGCCTTCTGTGGCAAGGCACATTGCTTGATACCCTCAAAAAGACCACGGCGAGCTGATTGCGTATATGGCTGTTTTGCTCGTGGTTCTGTCTTCAATTTACAGCACCTATCAAATCATAGTGCACAAGCGCATCCCCTGGATATTGGGTAGTATTTTGTGCGGTGAAATCATCGGAATGCTGTGCTGCGGAACGGGGCGACCGGTAATGCTTCAAATTCACACCGCTGTTTGTCATGCGATTGTAGGTCTATTTTCCGCAGGTCTCGTGCCTCGGGAATTCCTCGCTCCTACGTCCTTGATGTCCGGTAGTCGACTGCGGAATTAAAGACATCCCTCGGCACTCGCTACCTTCCGTGGACGCCCTGGCTTACGCCAAATGGCTTCAACGCCGTAGTTCGGTCCACCGAACTCCTTGGCTACCACGGGCTCCTCGGCCGGCTGCCTCCGGCGAGCCTCTCCCTGCCTCCTCGATTGTGACTTTAATGGCTTTTTTGTACTGGCAGTTTCATACAACCTCTGAGGCTGCCTAAGCAAAGCCTGCCTACACCGGAGTGGCCTTATAGCACAGATTCAATGGGTTTCCGTTGCGTTCCGATGCTATCGACAAGCTGATACAGTCTCATGGCGTGTAGCCGAAGAGGCTTCAGTCCAAAAGTTAGCGAATTCCAGAAGAGAACTGTGGGTAGAATGATACTCCACAGTACTGCTTTTGTTTTTGCAGTCCAGCCACTGATGATCAATGAGTGCCCGATGGATTGTAGGCTGTATATCCTTGAAATTAACCAGCAGATCGTCGACGAATGCAACAGGACGTAGCTCATTGAGAAGTGTCTTCTTTGGATTAATCCCCTCGGGCGCTTTTCCTGTGGCAAATACTTTGTTGATAGGTAAGCCTAAACGTTCGCAGCATTTCTTCCTAGCATGTGCAAATGTAGGATTCATTGCACTGACAATGACAAGCTCGTAACCCGCAGAAACCAATCGTTCAAGTGCTTCCTTTGCATCTGGCATCAAAAGCATCGAAAGCCAAATATCTTCTCCGAACGAACTCCTGAAAGCTTCCTCCGCTTCTGAGCTCTCCCACTCTATGCCATATGCTTTTGAACAATTGTAGAGACGAGGATCCACGAGCGTCAGCTCCTCACCATGCAACGCTTTCCAGGCCATCGAATATGCGTGCCGGTAATCGAAGATGACGAAGTCCGCATCGAGGACGATTAGGGGCTTGTTCATTTGATTTCGTTAACAAGAAACATACAGATGTATACAGAAAATAGTCACTGGAATTATTTCAGTATAGCACGAAGTGCAAATGCAGTCTATTCAAATACGTTTGTTTAAACAATAAGGAATCTTGTGTTTAAACAACTTATAGCCTGACTTCACTTTAGGGCCATTTTCAGCAAATGCTGAAACAGGCAATTTTAGTGAAAAAGTGGCAAACTACAGCGTTACTATACATAACAGGACGTTAAACAGAAGGTCAAGACCATGTTATCTTTTACGATGGCCAATACCGAGGAAAATCTCACGCAACGGCCAAAGACGTGAGCGTAAACCTACACCTATTGTCGAAGACAGCGCTTAATTTTAAACCACCCTGAGTAACCTCGGGGCTTTTTAATGCATTCTGCCTGTATACAAACGTGCATTTTCTTGATGAACGTACCGCCCGCTAAAGCAGGCGGTTTCTCGGACGCGCCTGAAGGCGCGCAGTCGGCCGCAAGGGCCGACGGGTGCTCCGAGTTAAGGTTTATGTCTACAGCGGTGCTAACCAGCCACAGCACGGCATCGGTATCTCGGAAGAAAGAAGCCACTTTTGAGAGCCGCAGAGACCGGCCGCGCTTCAACCACTATCGATGGACTTTAGTCCGCCTGAAGGCGGCGGTTTTACCGATCCGAGAAGGTGGACTATAAAATAGACATAGAACATAGTAAACCGCATCCAGCCTATAAGTTTGTCACCGGATTGCATGAAGGATTATCCGCGCAGATATGAAAGGATGCCACTTCATGGGTGATGCGAGACAAGAATTTTCAGAGTGTGGCCTCACACTTCATTTTTACACACTAAAGATATAAACCTGTACGGTCACGCGCAACATGGCAAACAAGCATGACACCTCGCTTTCAAAATACTGCAGTCGGTACCTGGACGATGCTCCGGGTATCCGGGGCGATTGCGCACGGCGCTTGGAAGAAGGACTCCAGTGCGAGGATTGTCCTCACCGGAATATTCACCAGGAAGTGACAGACTTAAGAAACAAGCTCCAGCAAACGGCCAGCGAAAAGGTTTCCCATTCTTTGGCGTATGTCGTGCTTGTGAGAACCGGGTATTCGGGTACTTACAGTACTTTACCTGTTGCGGTGTTTGCCGACTGGAAACAGGCCAAGGAAAAAGTGAAGGTCTGGAATGACTGGGCGCGCTTGAACGGGGTGGCGTTAAACCGAAGCCAAGAGGTTCATGTTGACTCAGATTGTCTCGATGAGCTGATGGAAGCGTGTTCGGGAAGGCCCTTATGCGAACCGTCCTGGTGCATCGATGAGGCTGGAGTCGAGTGGTACTTTCAGCCTGTGAGGTACGCGGATTAGCCATTAAGCTGGAATGACTATAGGATGTGCACTCAGAAGTTTCCCGGATGGAGCTCAAAATGACTGCTGATGAGATGATTGTCACTGCCCGTTTACCCGTGAGTGAAGCGGAGCGAGTAGAGCGAATTAAGGCACTTCGCGAGGTGTTGATACGCGCACAACGCGAGCACGAAGAGCTGGCATCTCACATGGCACTGACGAATGAAGTGCTTTCCCAGACCTGTAGTATTTGATTGTCATTCAACCCGACGACCTGAGCTGCGAGCCTTTTGCGCTTTAATCCTCCCGTACTTTGAGCAGGTTCCGTGCCTGCTTTATTTTATACTGTGATTACCGCGAAGGGGCGCCTGGGAATAAAATAAGCCGAGTGCCTAAACTAAACACCAGGACAACGATAGTTAGAGTAATTCATGAACAGCAGCACTGAAACAAAGACAACCGCACCTAAGCGATTGACTCGTGAGGAACGGCTGGCACAACAGCGAGAGGCCCGTGAGCAGAACTTGCGCCGATTCGAGGTGGAGCGCGGCATGGTGTGGCTCTCCTTGCTGTCATCTGCGATGCGCATTGTGCTTGCATTTCATACCTATGCGGGGTTTTCCGAGGAGATTGGATACAACGGGCGGGCATATAAGGACTTGAGAGTCGATATCGAGGGAGAGTCTATTACCCTGTCTCCCGTTGGGACTGTGACCCGAGAGTCTCTCACGTATGACCAGGCAGAGAATATTAAAATTCAGTTGGAAGGGCTTGAATGTTCGCTCAAGAATTTTCTTGACGAGCAGCGGTATCTCAAGCGCGCGCAGACAGTGCTCAATGAAGCCTATGCCAGCGCTTTGAAGAAGCTCACCGATGTCGAAAAGATTGCGCTGGGCCTGTTCGAAGTTCAGGGCGGTTTTACGAGCTCTCTGCATTCACGGGTCTGCCGCAATGCTGAAAAACTCGAAGAGTCAGAGCACGTTATCGTCAAGCAGGAACTTGCCAAGCAGTGAGTCTTCTGACATTCCCAAGACCTCGGCTAGACCGAGGTCTTTTTTAATTCTGTGCAATACCCGGTTGGGCTGTAAATCGGTAGTTTTGTATCGAAAACCGCTAGTTATTTGGGTCTTTTGTGCCATAAAAGTATTGAATTATAACCTGGTAGCATCATCTCTCTGGGTTGTGTTTTCCGCTCAAAAAAAATGTCCGGGAGAGCCCGGACATTCAATGAAATGCTAATATAAGTTCTCGCTGTACAGCGCGCCTTTGCAGAAGGGTTCGTTCCGCTTCAAAGGCTGGCCTGACAGCTGGACGGCCTGCCAGGCTTCTTCCCGGGTGTAGAAGCGCCCATGCTGGTCGATGAAGCCTTCCTCGGCACCTTGCCAGGCTCTATGTCGGGCATCCACATCCGGCAATTCATTGGCCGCTTGCAAGTGCAGAAACTGCTCGAAGGGAATATCGAGGATCTGCGCCCACATGATAGCGTCGAAATGCCGAGGCCCACAGACGACCCTTCCGGTGCCCTTTTGACGCAACGCAGCACACACAATGTGTGAGGGTGAGCGTGAAGCGTCTGAATTTAACTCATCCATATTCGTGACCTGATTGACCTCGTATCTCTGGTATAGCTACCGTTTCAACGCCTCCAGTTTCTGTCTGTATCGGTTTAAATCCGGCATAGGCCGCACGTCGCTTATTTGTTATACTATTGGCAAACGCAGGGTTGTCAGAACATGGAGTTTTGAGAAAATGAACGAAGCGAAAGATACGGCGTGCTATGTGATTGTTTCATAGTCTGAACGAGGCTTCTGGTCCAATGAGCAGGGGTGGGTTTTTGATAAAGATTCCGCTACGGTTTTTACGGCAGAAGAGGAGGTGCAGAATCTGCCTCTATCCGCCGGTGACGATGCCCAGCGCGTTCCGTTTTCTTATGCCTTGAGGGCGTTTGGCCCTTGAGCGGTTCAAAACCCGAGGGAAGGAAGCGCTGAGAAGTGCTGCGCCTACGAGGCTGTGGACATGCTCTTTGGCATGTCCTCAGGTGGTTCGGGTGCCTTTTCAGGCACAAGGCCTTTTCGCTCAAGCAACGCCTTGGCGAGCTGGCGAATGTGTCCTTCGGTATCCACCACCGGCTCCAGCAGCGCTCTTCCGGGGTTCAAGACCCCTTCGCTTTGTTCTCGCTTAATCCCGAGCACGTTCATCATGACCGGATCCGCCCCATGATCGCTGACCATGATGTAAGCGGTGACGGGGTCGGTCTGGCCGTCTCGGTAAACTCGGGCAATATCCTGGTCAATGACGCCAGAGGACCAATCGAGCTCACCGACCACCACGGTCCGGCAGACGCTTTGCAGTCCGTCGGTACCGACACCTGAGCGCGTGGACATGAACATCAGCGGCCGCTCCTTGGTGACGAAAAGCCGCTCGGCCTCTGCCTTTTGCGTGGGGGACTCGGTGCCGGTATAAAATATAGGCTTATATTCTGAGAGTTTTTCAGCCCAGATGTCGTACACCGCGCGGTGCCAGCCAAAGAGAATGACCTGCTCGCCGCTCTCCAGCAGCAATCGAACGAATTCGGCCACATAGGGAGCCTTGGCAATGCCTGTGGCCTGGCGCATCAGCCGGTCGAACTCCCCGCCGGCCTGGAACTTCTCCCCCTTGTAGCGCTCATTCTTCGCCAGGATGACCTTGGCGAGCTCAATCGCGTCCCCTTCGAGCTTCGAGAGCACCTCAAGGTCCGCTTCCACGTCGACGGGAATTTTCTGCAGTGGCGGGAGCTCCTGCTTCAAGTCCGCCCGGGTTCTACGCAGCATCAGCCCTTCACGCTTCAAGTACGCGGAGAAGTCCTCCGGGCAGACGATATTCTCTTTGCCCTGGAATCCCTTACACCATTCTCGCAGGAATTCTTCCCGGGTCCCGAGCGCCTCAGGGTGAATACAGTTGAGCACCCAGTAGAACTCAGAACCATAATTGTAAATGGGCGTTGCCGAGAGCCCGAGCCGCCGAGGGGCTCGTTCAGCCACATATTGACAGGCGGCATAGATGCCACTGCCCGGATTTCGCAATTGCTGACATTCCTCGAAAATCACGAGTTTCACGAGCGGGGAGAGTGTCTCGGCCCAACCCTTGAGCTTGTGATACGAGCAGATGAGCACATCCGGAAGACTGTTCTCCCGCAGGCCCTTTTTCCCCCGGCGGCCCTGCTTCAAGAGCGGATAAACCTTTGACTCACGGATGGTGTGCACATGAAGGTCCGGGACGAATTCCGCGAGCTTTTTCTCCCAGTGCTTGGGCAAATGTGCCGGAACGACCACAAGTGCGGGCAGGGCCTCCTTAAGGCGCATAGTGCAGATAGCCGAGACGGTCTTACCGACCCCTAAGTCATCGGCAAGCAGCAGGCCACCCCTCACCTCAAGGGCCGCAGCCACGAGCTCCTGGGACTCCCTGGGGGGCTTCGCCAGGGTAATCTTCGCCGGCGGGGTGTGCTTTGAGAGCAGCGCCTCGATGGCCTGCTCGGCGCTCTTGTGCACTTCGGCCCGCTCAACCAGATAAGCCTTGTCCTCGACCAGCATCGGATAGCGGTCAATGAACCACAGCAGGTCCCGGGCATGCTCCGGGGTGTCCGAGATGTAGAGCGAACTGCTGGCATGCTGGGTGACCGAGGCAAAGACTCTGCGCAAGCGGGCGCGCACCTGCGGCTCACAGTGAACCCGCCAGCCTTTCTTTTCCCGGGCAATACTGCCAAAAACGCTCACTAAAACACCTGCTTTTGAAGTCTTAAGACTCGCAGTGGCTTGCCTGATAGGAGGATGTCCGACTCAGGCGCCGGGTCCAGAGGGGCCCACAGCTTGCTGGAGGCCACCAGCACCGCGGTGCACTGCACCAGCTCCAGATAGCGGCGGGCCTGGCGAAGCGCCTCGCCATACGCTCCTGCGACCTTGACCTCAATGACGATTCCTGAGTCGGGTAGAAGGAAATCAAAGCGGCATTGCGCGGAGGCTACCCACTCATGCTCAAAGGCAAGTCCGGCGTTTCCCAGCGCCAGCGCTATTCCCCGGTGCAGGAACTCCTCGCTTGAAAAACGATAGCGATAGGCCTGCAGTGCTTTTTGCACTGAGGAGAGTGCGAGGCGCGTACTTTTAGTGTCAAGAACAGGGGGCATTACGGTAATTATTCAAGATAGAGCAATCTAGAGTATTAAAACTCGTTTTATACCTGAATTTATGAGATTTACGCCTGTCGAGGCCTCTTTTCAAAAGGGTCACAAAAAAGCCGAGGCAGGAGCCTCGGCGGTAATGTTCAACGCGTACTATCGATCACAGAGCGAACTATGGGCATAAGCCGGTCCTGGCAGAATTCATCGATCCATGTTTGAGGCAAACCGTGATTTGCATTTTGGCCCTCCAGGCTCGAAGCGGGTAACCGAGGAGCCTGCTGATTGCACCGATTGGGTGTGCCCTCATAGAAACGCACAACCCCTTTAGCCGCCCTCAACGTCACTACGGGCATGACCTCATCCCCGTCTCGCTCACCACTCATCAGTGTCGCGTAGAGGTCAAGGAACTTCCACCGTTTCGCAATGCGGGCCCATTCCTCTGTATTTCTCGGCATGTATAACACTACCAGTATAGCATTTATTGCTCCGGCTGTCTTGGGTCAAGCATCAGCACAAAACGCGAGGGCTGCGCAAAAGAAACCCCGGTAGCGCATGCACTACCAGGGTTATCAGAAATTAACGCTTTATCTTGTCCTCACCCTCAAGCGCAGGCCAGCCCTCAAAGATGAATACCGTGGACTCGGAAATGTCCCATTCTTCACCCTTTTTCTGCTTCTCGTAGCCTGCTCTGTTGAGCGCGTCCTTTATAGACTCACCAGGACGTTGCTCGAAGCGCACCATGTTCGGGTAATTGCCACCATAGTTTCCCACCGGAACGGTGAAAATGGCCGTGAACTTTACCGAGGTGATCTCTTCGGCATTCGTGCTCGATTGCACCGCCGAGGGTGAGTCCTGCTGTGATACAGTCACAGAATCAGGGGCTGCACAAACCGCACAATAGCCACCCTCTTCCATCCAGCAATCAGGGTGCCCATACCCCGGACAGCGAATGACAGCACCGAGTGATGCTGATGTGCCGGAGGCCTGTTCTTGCGCCGCAGGTGTCGCTCTAATGCTCGGGGACTTAAGGTTTTGCGTACTCTCCTCAGCCTGACTCGCTGTCAGGGGCCCGGTTTCATCAACCTCCTTGGAAAGTAGCTCATCCTCTGCCAACGCTTCTTTGCACAGTGTACGGACAAATGCAAGGTCATAGTTCCCCAGCGCAGCAAGTCTAATCTTTTCGATTGAACCGCGTAGCAGCAGAACACGGCGCTCTGTGGTGCTCAACTTACGTCGTCCGTCTGCACCAAGGCCCGTCTGCTCCTCGTTTTCTGCACTCGCTCTGGGGCCGAATTCTTTGATCAACCGTTCCCGTGCGCGAGCTAATGCGTCCACAGTGGCCCGAGTGTTTCTTCCTTGCATCGCCTCCAGCATGTGGTCGTAATAGAAAGTCGCATACTGTTGGAGAAGATTTAGGAAATACCCTGTTTGTTTATTATTTTCCGTCCTCACCAGCGGCCCGAATTCTCTATCCTTAAGCAATCGGTCTCGTGTGCGAGCTAATGCTTTTGTAGTAGTCTCATCGGTATTCCCTTCGGTCTGCTCCAGCATGTGATCGAAGTAATGACTCCCATACTGCTGAAGAAGGTCAAGGAATCGGTCTAAAGGCTTCATGAGTGTAAACATAAATGTCCTGTTGTTTTTGATGCCTGTCTTGTATAGAGACCTGGATAAAAAATGCGCGGCACGCAATATATCAGATAGTGAGCCAGTTTAAATCAAGTCAACCCTAAGCCGTTCTATGCACATAGACTCAAGATCGTACGCCCGTAGCTCTGCCAGTGACAGACTCACCAAGCACAGATACTGTAAATCTGTGCGTTTTAGATATAATCTAGCTGTAGCATAACAAGTGTGCTATAATATTCGTTGGTCCTCTGTGCAGAAGAAGAAGAACGAAGATGAACCTATTCAGTGAGTTGCTGAACGCCTCTTACTCAGTCGAGGCTAAAAAGTGGGTGGGTATCAACCCTGACGAACCCTCTCTGGGAGTGAGAACCTGGTTTATGATCACACTTAAGGCCCCCAAGGCGAAGCCGGTGCACCTGCTCGTGCACAAGTACTGGAACGGGGACCTGAACTCTGCGTTAGCCACACTTCTACACAAGCACTTTCCGAACAGTCCCCTCCATCGACAATGGCGCAAGAGCGAAGGCCTGAGCATTGTTAAATTCGAGCCACATGCGCTGGAGGAGTTCGGGGAGCTGATGCACAGCGGACTTCGAAAGCTCGTCAATACCCCTGAAAGCGCCGGTACCTGGCTCAGCCTACACTCTCTTTGCGAAGAGGATAGGGCGGTGTTTTTTGAGGCGGCAAGGGACGCGGCAAAGGCGGTTTTCAAAAAGGACAAGCAACCCACGCGACGGGATGTCGCTTCTCAGGTCAAAGAGACCGCTGAACTTGCTCTCAAACAGCGTGTGTATGCGTACCGCCTGGGTCTTAGGAGTGAGCAGCGGGATGTCATTCGAACGGAAAAGCAAGCCCTGGCTCTGCAGATGCTCTATATCGGGGTCAAAGCGAGTTCACTCTCGGAGTGGATGTGGGGTTGGCTTGGATTTATCCTGAAAGACACCGCTCGGCGCAAGCCGGCAAAACCCAAGGCAAAGCAGCCTCGCGCGCCCCGTCCTGTGCGTGCCCAAAAAGCGAATGCCCGCAAGGCCCGTGCATAATCCTTTCTGCCGGGATGTCTTTCCAGATGGACCCGCCGAGGCCTGGGCTTTTTGACTGTTCTCTATATGAGACAGGTCATTTAACCCATAGTTGAATCCAGATATGCGACATCTTGCACGAATTGTTCGAATTGATGCCATCGCTCCTATCCGCAAGGCGGACGCCATCGAGGCGGCCCAAGTCGGCGGGTGGAAGGTCGTGGTCAAGAAGGGAGAATTCTCCCCCGGTGATTTGGCGGTGTATTTTGAAATCGATACGTTTCTGCCACAGGGTAATCCGGCGTGGGAATTTCTCGTTCAGAAAAGCGCGGTCGAGTTTAATGGAACGCTCGGCCACGTGCTGCGCAGCGTAACCCTTCGCGGCCAGCTGAGTCAGGGCCTTTTGCTTGCGCTGTCTTCTTTGACAGATAAACTCAGTGCTTGCACGGACCTTTCTCCTGGCGTTGACGTGACGGAGGTACTCGGTGTGCTCAAGTATGAGCCTCCTGTTCCGGAATGCCTGCAAGGGCTTGTGGTCGGGGCTTATCCGTCTCGGGTGCCCAAGAGCGATCAGGAGCGTATCCAGAACCTCTCCGATGAGCTCACCACCTGGCAACAGGCTCACTTGAAGTGGGAGCTGACGGAGAAGCTCGAAGGACAGAGCGCGACGTTTGCGGTCCTGGAAGGGCGGTTTCACGTATGCGCCAAGACCTGGTCGTTGGCCGAAAAGGACGATAATGTGCTCTGGCGGCTCGCCCGAGGACTTCGCGTCGAGGAAGGTCTTGCTCATTACGCCCCGTCGAGACAGTTGGCGCTTCAGGGTGAGCTCGTGGGGCCCGGTATTGAGGGGAACATTTATCGCTTCGATACGCCCCGGTTCTATCTCTACAACGTGTATGACGTGGAAGCGGGTCGGTATCTGACAAGCGCAGAACGCTTTGACTTGTGCATTGCGCTCGGCCTTTTACATGTTCCGCTTCTGGAGCCGGCCTTTGAGCTGACGCCTGAGACTTCCATGGAAGAGCTTCTTGCCATGGCAGACGGGGAGAGCATGTTGAAGGTGAAGCAGCGTCGTGAAGGTGTGGTTTTCAAGGCACTGACTGAACCTTTCTCGTTCAAGGCCGTCTCGAACGCCTATCTGACAGGCCAGCCTTTGAAGTAATTACATCCCCGGAGCTCATCCGGGGATTTTTTATTTGAATAGTGTCAGAAACATAATACTATTCCACAGCGTTCTTAACCTCAGAACTGCCAGTATTCCAGCATCTTCAGGATTGTTGAAAATAACGTCTTGTTTAGGCTTTGAGGCTTCAATCCGCAAGGATTCCTTAGCATTTCGCTGCTGAATATCCTTGCAGCATTCGCTCAGGCACTCCCAACTGATTTCTATAGCGTCACCTAAGGCTCTATACATCCGGGCAGACTTGCAGGGAAAATCGTTGTCGTGTTCGGAGAAACTCTCCGTGTATTTAGCTCTATTCTCGAAGTACGTCTTGACACTGCCTTTCAGTCCGTCAAGCTGCTCTCTCAACTCTGCGAGCTTACAATGCGGGCACTGTGGACCATTATCCCAGGCACAATCTCGACACAACTCGTGCTCGGCACATCGAGTTAATTTGTGATGAGACACAGCTGAACACGTTTTGGTTATCGGTTTGTTGTGCAGTACCAACAGCGACCATAACCCTTCAAGCTCACAAGCCATCGCTTCATATTCGCTTGAGGCGCTGGATAACGCCACTGAAAGGGACATCAAACCCATGTCGTACTGGGACGTCACCTTATTTTTAGCAGCAATACTCTCGTTCATTCTGGCTTGTGCCAGGCCGCGAATGTACTCCAGCACGTTTTGCTTCTTTTCCTGGAGACTCTGTTCTACCGAAGCAATTTCACACAGTACGCAGGATGCTTTGTCTCTATAGGCTGAGATTGTTTTCAGAGATAAATTGTCTTCAAAGCAGGGCAGCTGTTCCACGATAGACTCCACTTTCCTGAATAGGAGAACTTATACTTTTGAAGTCTAATGCATGAATTTATCCAGCTTAGGCGACCGGATAACGTACCTGATGCTGGCATACCGCACGCCGGGTTTTATTGGACTGTAGTGAACAAGTCGTTGACAGTCCATCTGAATGCTTGAATCTGCAATAGGATGGAAATGATTCCGCCCGGGAACCAAATCAACCCGCCATTCACGATAAAGTCACGAAACTCAGCCGATGTGAGCTGTGCTCCCGCGGCCACATGCGGCAAAAACATCCAGGTAAGTACCTCAATAATAATCATGACCGGCATGGTGAGCACAAAGGAGCGCCACATGAAGCCGAACCAAAGTTTGGTTGCTTTTTTGAAAGATATCGACATGATCTAGAATCCCTGCTTTTACACACTATATGTATATAGGTATATTTATCAAGGAGATTCTGTGACATATGAAGAGCCAAGGACAGAGACAGCGAAGCGTTGCTAAACGAGCACTCTATGGCCTATGTAGTGCATTGAAGCCAAAACAAAGTCAGGGCAGTACCGTGGTTTTAATCCGCGCAGTCGAATGCCCGACGCAAAGCAGACTTTCAAATTTAAAATAGTAAGTCGCTATAAGAATCACGAACTAGCGAAAGCACTAAAATGCTGCGCTTTTAACAAACAATGTAAGAGATCTCTGTAGTATGAATAAAACATTAAGAGTCGGTTTAGCAATCTTTATGCTCTCTGGGGCTTTAGCCGCATTTCCAGCTATAGCCACTCAAGTTCAAGTAACTGACACAGTATCCGGTAATAATATTGCGCTAAACGGTAATTATAGTAGCAATTTTAATCTTGCTTCTCTTTTGACTGGTCCTGCATCAACGTACAATATTACAAGCGCAGATGCAACATTTACATTTGGTCCCAGTGCTCTGCCAGCTACGACAACTAACTCTGAAACCTGTACAGGGTCCGTGTATAACCAGAATTGCGATAGTTATTATGTATACGCATCGCCCCAGGCCTCAGCTTCTGTCGCATTTGCCGGAGGTTCAAGCGCTACAGGCCTAGAGCCAATTTCTTATAGCGCCCCTGTGCAAAACGGCAGTACCTCATGTTTTACTTACGGGCCTTATTCTTATTACGAATGCGTCTCTGTCTTTGACCAAAATGCCACAAGCTATGGAAACTTTACGATAACAATTTCACTAAATACTGCTGACCTTACAAACCTTAACCAAACGCTTATCGCAAATTATAATATCTCACCAAGCAATGAGCCTACACTGGTTTCCAGCTCTCTGACCGCAACATACACGTCTGTCGCAACAGTAGCTCAAGCTTCGGTTCCAGGCCCTTCCACAGCTTTACTCGGTTGTTTTGCCTTGATTGGAATGCTGATATTTAAACGCAAGGTCTTTTTTTAAAAGCAAATAAAAATTGTCCAATGCTTTTCATACGGCGTCAAGCTAACAGAAAAACCTCACATCGAAGCTTTCAGGGACGAAAGCGACTCCGTCAACCTTAAGTCATTTGCTTGGTGCCGCAAGCAGATTCCGGGATGACGGCGGCTTATCGTGTGTTTTCAACTTGCTGTTGCACATCTAGCTTCTGCTCCCTTAGCCTCTCCCTTCAGTTCGGCCTCAAAAGGCATATGTTCTTCGCTTGCTTTGGCCTGTGTGCAATAACGCCCCTACGCAAGAAAACGCCTCAGAACACGAAGTTCTAAGGCGTATATTGAAAAGAGACGCAGAATTTAAAGGTCTACGGTTCCACCCAAAGCTTTAATGGCCGCTTTGAGTTCTTTGACCTTATCCTTTGGCACGGAGACGAGCACCTGCTGATTGGTCTGCGTCTTGCACCACGCGCGCAGCGCCTTGACGAAGTCCTGGATGATCTCCCCGTGGATGATGACCCCACCCTTCACGGTAACCTTCGCGGTATCCGGGATAACCTCGATGTCCTTATCGGCCCACTTAGGGTCAGGCGTCTGGTCGATGAGCCCCATGAAAAGCTCATCATTGACGTAGAGCTCGACGTCGTCATGATATGCATTTCCCGGAAAGGTCTTCGGGTCTGCATAAAAGGCTTTGAATTCTCTTCCCGTCACGGTCATTGACATTTTTAATCGTCCTGTATGAAAGTGTGTCCTGATGCTTTTTTGTATAGCGAATCCATTGTTTTGTTTACTGCAAGCACAAACTGGCTGGACTTGATACGCATTTATCTGAACAGCCAGTATACCAAAAAATCTGCGTTATTGCATTTTAGCTTATCTTTCGGTATACTTTTAAATGATAACTGTGTTTTAACCTTGTGCTTAGCCTCAGTACAAAAACCCATGAAGATACTCGAACAATTACCTCCCTACACCGGGGAGTACCTGTCCATCTGTGAGGCTCTGCCTCCGCAGGACGTGATGGTTCTCATCGTCGGCTCCCGACGGCTCAGTACCGGCGCTTGGCAGCGTGTCATTGAGAAGGGGTACTGGCATTTTTTCGGTTATGACGAGACGGAAGAGGTCATCTGGTACATCAGCGGACCGGACAGCTACACCCTGGAACAGGTCACGGACTGGATGGTGCTGCCGGCTCTCCCGGAAGAGCTTAGTCCTCGCAGCTACACCTACCAGTACAGCGCGGACACCTGCCCTGGTAGGCCCTGCTCGACAGAGTGCGATCATCGCGGTGTTCCGCCTGCAACATAGAAAAACAGACCATGTTGTCGGCTTTACGTTGAATGGGACGTTTTTCTTTGCTACCTCGACAGTCAGCGTCAAGGTATTTTTGATAATGGGTTAAGGATAAGAAAAGCGGCCGCAAGGGCCGCTTTCAATTGAACTGGTGGGTCCAGTGGGTCTCGAACCCACAACCACCGGATTAAAAGTCCGATGCTCTACCAATTGAGCTATAGACCCAACAAAACTATTCTATCAAAAATGAATGATTTTTGATAGTCCGCCGAGAATTCAGTGGATACAGAACTGAAGAACGACTTCAGCGCTACCTTCCAATGCTAAAATTCCCCGCGTTATAATCCTGCCAGGCATGCTCACAGGCGAGATCTTGATTTTCAAACACCTCACGAGAGTAGATTCCCATGTAAGCATCCGGACGCTTGTTCGGATACTCCACCGCACACGAATTAGCGTGCTCTCCCCGAGGAGAAAACACGACACGGTATCCGTGCATACTCAAGATGTCTTTCTGAATTTCAGTAATCACAACCTTGACCTTTTTGACCTATTTAAGCATATAGCTATTGGGTTTTGTGGATTGTTATTGGACTGCCGCTCCTCTGGGCTGTCCCCTATTTAAACCAAGTGGACCTCCCGCGCCTTCGCCGGTCGCACGTCAAGGAGCGCATCGATATCCCCGTCCAGCACCACTTCTGGATTTGAGAGTTTCAAGCCGGTGCGTTTATCGGTGACTCGCTGGCTATCCAGTGCATAGGTGCGAATATGCTGAGAGAACCGCATGGCAGGCCTCGCCTCATGGAGTGCCTGTTTACTCTCTTTCTGCCTGGTGTGCTCTATCTTATTGAGCTCCTCCTGCAACCGCTTCATGGCCTTCATCCGATTGGCATGCTGGGAGCGCTCTTCCTGGCAAGTCACCACAATGCCGGTCGGCTGATGCGTAAGACGTACCGCGGAGTTTCTCTTATTGACGTTTTGGCCTCCTTTACCGCTTGAGCGAAAGGTTTGAAGCTCTACATCTTCCTCTCGAAGCGCGGGCGCTTGTGTCTCTTCCTGCACCGGGGACACGGTTACGGAAGCAAAAGAGGTTTGTAGCGCGCCGGCTCCAAAGGGAGAGACCCGCTCCAGACGGTGGATGCCTTCTTCTGCGCGAAGAAGTCCGTAAGCGAACGGACCCTCTATCCGCAGCTGAATTTTGCGCACGCCCGAGTATTCACCCTCGGTGCGCAGCTCCTCTCGGATAGAGAACGCGTGTCGCTGTGCCCAGCGGCAGTACATCCGGCACAGGATGCGTACGAAATCCTGTGCTTCCACGCCTCCACTGCCGGACTGAATACACAGTATCGCGGCACAATCCTCGTCTTTGGAGTAGCTGGACTTATTCAGCGCGTCTTCAGCGGCCTCCAGCGCTGTGAGCTCGCTCTCCAGTGCGCCCAGGAACGGAGCATCCCCCGGCTCTGCCAAAGCAAGGAGCTCATTTAAATCAGCCAATCGGGAAGAGAGGTCTTGTACAGGCTGAAGCCTGTCTTTCAAGCACGCGTAGTCTTTCTGCAGCTGCTTTGCACGCTGCGGGTTAGCCCAGACCAAAGGATTCAGCAGTTCTCGCTCGATTTCCTCGAATATCAGGCCGTCTGACTCAAAGTCCGCCCCGCCGCGTCTCAAGCGCAGCAGAGAGCCGCACAAGCCGGTGCTGGATAGAAGCCTCTTGCAGGGTGGTTTTAGTAGCCATGACGGTCGCGTCCTTTGTAATTGAAAACTATTACACTATCAGTGTAGCAGGTTTACTTTATTTCCGCCAGTTTACAGGTCAACCCAGGGGCCGAGGTCAGCCGGCCGCGAGCGCAACTTTGGGCAGGGTGTGTATTTTCGCGTAGGAGACCGGCTCAGTCCCATCTTCATGCTGTGCATCCCTCACCGTTTCGTTGACCGGCGCAGAGCTTTTCGCAGAGACGGTGGATTTATAGTCCACCTTCTCGGATCGGTAAAACCGCCGCCTTCAGGCGGACTAAAGTCCATCGATAGTGGTTGAAGCGCGGCCGGTCTCTGCGGCTCTCAAAAGTGGCTTCTTTCTTCCGAGATACCGATGCCGTGCTGTGGCTGGTTAGCACCGCTGTAGACATAAACCTTAACTCGGAGCACCCGTCGGCCCTTGCGGCCGACTGCGCGCCTTCAGGCGCGTCCGAGAAACCGCCTGCTTTAGCGGGCGGTACGTTCATAATCCTGCAGAGAATCGAGCTCAAAAGCGAATGCCTTGTCTAAAAATCGCGCACAGTCCTGTGCGTCGACCGCTTTACTGAAGAGAAAACCCTGTCCGGTGTGTGCACCGAGCTCACGAAGCTTAGCGACCTGTTCCTTTCGCTCAATGCCTTCTGCCACGGTGTGGAGCTTCAAGATACCGGCGAGCTTGACGATGGTATCCACGATCGCGAGATCATTTGCATCGCTGGCCATATCGGCCACGAAGCTTTTATCGATTTTAAGGGCATTGAGCGGAAAGTTCTTCAGGTAAGAGAGGCTGGAGTAACCGGTCCCAAAGTCATCGATGACGCTCCTGACGCCCAAGTTTCTCAATTCCTTCAGGGCCACCAAATAAGTATCACTCTTGCCCATGAGCGCACTCTCTGTAATCTCAAGAACGAGGAGTGAGGGGTCAAGGTCATATTGTTTAATGAGCCCTATGATAAGCTCCTTCAGAGAGCTCTTCTCAAACTGCTTTGCAGAGACGTTGACATTGACAGGTACCGGGTCAAGTCCACAGCGCTGCCACTGCTTGAGCTACATAGCGACGTCCTTCAACACATGAGCCCCGATGTCCCGGATGAGCCCGGTACTTTCCGCAAGAGGAATGAACTCGTTGGGCGAAACCAGACCCAGTTCAGGATGGCACCAGCGCAGCAAGGCCTCAAGCGCTGTGACGCGGCCTGAATTAAGGTCGACGATGGGCTGATACTGAAGATAGAATTGCCGGGTGCCGATGGCCAAGCGCATGGCCTGCTCGATACTCGTGCGCTGCATCAGCTCTGTCGTCATGCCAGCACCGAAGACGTGATACCCATCCCGGCCATTTTCCTTGGTGTGATAGAGCGCAATATCTGCGTGTTGGAGCAACGTCTGCAGGTCTTGTCCGTTATCCGGATAGGTCGCAATACCCAAAGAGGCACTGATGTGAAAGATATCGTTTTCAATGCGCACCGGGGCGCTTAAGGCCTGGATGATTCGCTCTGCGATGAGTTCACTGTTCTTCGCAGACGCCAGATGCGTGGCGACCACGACGAACTCATCTCCGCCCATGCGCACGACGATATCGTTGCTCGACACACAACGGCACAGCCGTTCAGAGATGATTTTAAGCACCTCATCTCCAACGCCGTGACCGCGGGTGTCGTTGATTTTCTTGAAGTGATCAACATCAACGTAGAGAATTGCAAAAGTCTGCTCTTTCTCCTGACTCAGTAGCCTTCGCATATAGAAGCGAAGGAATGCACGATTTGGCAGACCCGTGAGTACGTCATGAGATGCGAGGTGGGCGAATTTCTTCTGTTTTCGCTTCAAGTCCATCCGCACTCTTTCGCGCTCCGTGACGTCCCGGGCGGTGCCTACGATGCGTCTGACAACGCCAGCGTCATCTAGTACCGGATAAGCCTTTTCTCGAACCCAGCGGGTTGAGCCATTTGTGCTTTTAATCCGGTAGGTTTTATCCAAATGCTCTCCTTGCAGTAGACGCTCTACCGCGAGTCGCAATTCCTCTCTATCTTCTGGCAGAACTACCTCGAAATACCGCAAGGCATTCTCTTTAAGCTCGCTTTGTGATACGCCCCAGACGGTTTCGCAGGCCGGATTGATGTACAGCATGCGCTTGCTTTCAGCATCCCAGCTATAGAAGATATCTTCGATATTGTTCGCCATCTCCAGAAAGCGCGCCTCGCTTTCCTTAATAGTCTCAAGCGCCGACTCAAGATGCCGCTGGGTGACATCCCGGGCCTGCTCAGCGGCTACGCGCTGCGTGACGTCATGTCCCTGACAGATGATACCGCAGACCATACCGTGCTCATCGCGCACGGGCTGATAGAGAAAATCAATGGTGCAGGAATTAAAGGTTCCGTCCGGGTTCTCCAGCATCAGCATGTCACCACTGCCGATAAAAGGCCTGCCCGAGGCGTAGACTCTGTCCAATGTTTCGTAGTAACCCTGACCATCAAGGTCTGGAAGGGCTTCCTTGAAAGATTTCCCGAGAAGCGCGCGATTACCCAGCAGCGCAGTGCAGCCTTTATTGACGAATTCAAAGACATGCTCAGGGCCTGATAGATAGGCAAAGAACCCAGGGGCTTCTTCGAAGAGTTTCAGCACGTCCGGCGCAGAATTCCCTGCCAGTTGTTTTAGGCTGCGTGTGTTGAGCGACATATGTAAAAAAGAGGGCCTCGGGTTGAGTGGTTCACAAGGAGTCTATTCAGCTATAGGTCTTTTGTTTATACCATCCGGTTTACTTAAAAAATCGTACGGAATTAGCACCTTTCGTCCGGCACGCCCAGACACCTGACATTTGCTCGGGTTCAGGTCGCCAAAAGCCTCACGCTTCGTACGTCCCGTCGGACATCCTTTTAAAGGTTCAGCGATCAGCTGGAAGCATCCGTCGGCACTCGACACCACATCCCTTGGTGCGATGAGCTCAATGGCGCCGCCCGGCGCGTCGCCCTTTGGGTTGGCCGCGCAGGGGAGAACTTGGATGAAAGCGACCCTGCGTTGGCAGAGATATCTCCGCATTGCTACATACTGGGAGTAATAAGACTTTCGGGTTCAGTATTTTTAGTGTACAATATGATTTAGACTCTGTGAAACACAAAAGAGAACTCCGCTATGAAATTGATTCGTTGGCTTACAAAAGTAATTCCCGCCCCACTATCCTGGCGGGAGCACCCCTCTCGCGCACTGTGGCTGACCCTTCCACTGATGATGCTTGCATTGTCCTTGAATGAACTCGTGGGGACTTTTTACGGGCAGAGCAGGGCTACTCTTGTATGGCATCAGACCGCCTCCTACGTGCTCACGGCGCTGGGCCCGGTAGTTCCCCTCATCGCTCATTTATTTTAAACAACAAGAGCCTACGAATATGACACTTTGGGGCATTCGTTATCACGTTGAGAACCCAGAGGCTCTGGTCTTTGAGCCTTCTCCACGTGTTTATCTTGCCAATTTCTCCGCAAGCCCCAAAGGCGCCTTTGTGATTGTGGAGAGTGAAACCCGACCGCATCCGCAGGCGGACCAAATCAGCGCATTGCCAAGGGCTGCAGACTTGTCCAAATTAACGCTCGGACAGAAGTTGCGTTATTGGTGGTATCGCCTGCAGCAAGCTCGATGGACGGAGTACAAACGCTCCGCGGATACCCACAGCCGGTACTATGAGCTGCAATTGTCCGTGCTGGCCATGCAGGCAGGGGTCGAGGCGCGCCGGAAGGACTGGACGCTTTAAACGAAAGTCCTGCAGGCATTTGCGTTCTTGCATAAGAAAACGTCCAACAGTGTGTTGGACGTTTATTGAATCGAACGGACTTCGACTTTAAAAAGTCGCTTGTCCTTATTGCTTATTCCCCGATGACTTCAAGGACTCGACGGGCAAAACCGATCTCCCCGTCTTCAACGCCCATAGTGTAAGCATCATCGTAGTTGCCCGCACTGTCTTCATAGACGTTGAATCCTTCAGCATCAGAGCGCATCGGTTTTGAGGCGATGGGCTTTAACTTTTCTCTCAATTCCTCAATGGTCATGCAGCCTCACTGTCTTGTTCGCAAAAGCGTGTGCGGACAAAAGTTCTTAACCGATAGTTTCCAGTCCTGACCCTTATCCTTTCTCTCTTCATCGGAAAGATGTTTGCCATCCCTTTCCACGCCGCCACCGCTTCTTTGGTTTGAATGGTTGAGGCATAGAAGGGCAGACCCTTGGACTTCATCCACCGGTATCCGGCTCGGTACAGCGCGGTTCCAATGCCTTGTCGACGAAAGCCTTCGTTAACCTGGATGTAGTCAACGATAGGCTTGTCCACATGATAGCCTTTGAAGTGACGGAAGGCCGCTGTCTTTCTTTTCTTGAGCTTTCGCACCAGGCCTTCCATGAGCAACATGAGCCGCTTGTCATCGACTTGTTTGGCCTGCTCACTTAAAGAGCAGCTTTCGGTCCAGGTAAAGCCCGCTTCCAGCGCGATCACATAGACACTACTGCGCAGTTCTTCAACGGGGATATCCTTCCAGTGCCAGTCTTTTTTCTTGAAAGGAAGCACGCAGTGACCTTCCATCTTAGAGAGATAGTTGAGCAGGTGTGGATAATGACGTTTGAAGCGTTCCGAGGAGATGTAGGAGATTTTAAGATATCCCACGTTCTCTCCTGCGAGATACGCCTCAATCTTATGCACGACCCAGCCTCGGTTCTGGTCTCCCTCGATGTCCTCTGCGTAAGTGAATTGCAAGTCTTCACGTACCTTGCCTTTATCAGAAGGCACAAAATGTTCCATGACATTCTCTTTTAAATAAGTCCTTCCGAGTATAGAAAAGGCGCTTTCACGAATAATGTAGCTGGTAGTGTAATTTTATGCTATCATCATAGCAGTGGAGGTTTTTAATAAAATTGACGTATGCAGCAGCCAGAACTTACAATCGAAGACATAATTTGCATTGAGAGAGCCCGTCGTTTTGCCATCGAGAGGCACGCCGGACAGGTACGCAAATACACCGGAGAGCCCTACTGGACGCATCCACAGGCTGTAGTTGCCATCGTGTCCAAGGTTTCCCGCTCTCCGCAGCTCCTCTCGGCATCCTGGCTGCATGACGTAGAGGAAGACTGCGCGGTGCAGCCAGAGGAGCTCACGGCTCTTTTCGGCGCGGAAGTCTCGCGACTGGTCACAGAAGTAACGGATGTCAGCAGACCCGAGGACGGCCCGAGAGCGGTGCGTAAGGCGCTTGACCGTGCACACATGGCAAGGGGCTCTGTTGAGGCCAAGACTTTGAAGCTTGCCGACGTCATCGACAATGTGCGTACCATTGTCCAGCACGACCGTCGGTTTGCGCGCAAGTACCTTCCCGAAAAGCGATTGCTGCTCGATGAGGCCCTGAGGGAGGGGAACGCCGAATTGTGGGCCGAAGCCGACCGCCTGGTGCAGGACGGCCTGAGACTCCTTGAAATCTGAATGATACGGAGAGACTATGAAGACAGCCGTGGATCAAGCGACTTTTAACTTCCAGGCAAAAGTCAGGTTTCCAAAGTATGCCTCTGCAGCCCACAGAAAAAAGGCCATCAGCGCGATTCGCCGATATATTCTGGAGACTCTGAACAACGAGGCTAAGTTTATCCCGTTGTTTATTGACCTTAATCGGCAAGGACACTATTTGAGCGACCGCACGCTTGCGATCGCCTATCGTGCCAAGTCTCAGGCACGTGCCGTGCGTAAACCGCGAAAGAAGCGCTCCAAAGCCTAGGGCCTACTCCTGTAAGCCCATGGCTTAAGACCTGCGTAAAACCTATTTCTTCTTCACCGCCCGTGAACGCATCCCGGGGCCTTTTCCACCCATTGCTTCGGCCGGCGCGACGGTAGCGGTCGATTTGGCCCGCTTCGCCGGCTTGACCGGCTTTGAAGCCTTTTTCGCTTTACCCCGGGCGGCACGGAAGGAGATGCCTTCGCGCATGGCCTTCTGCTGAACCGCCGCCGCGGTTCGCTGCAGCGCATCCGCGGTTTCTGCGGCCGACAGCCCCTTTTTTGCCAGGCTTTTAAGTTTCTTCAGTTCGGCGGCTCCCCAGGAAGCCCCGTCGTGGGCAGGACGTTTCGCCATATTTGGCACTCTTGCAGCACCGACTCATTGCCGGCGGGTGTATCCTAAGGGTATTTTTATCTACAAGCAACACCTGAGTACACCAGAACGCGCGACAGCGGGTGTTTCAAGACCAACAGTAATCTTGGGTTTTTCAATGCACGGCACGCGCCGTTGCGAAGGGGCTGTCCCTGACAGCCTTTCGGTTTTCACAAACACTCGTCGACCTAGGTCCGATGCATTTGTTCTGCTGTCCCTTAAGCGGAGGTCCCCTTGTCCTAAAGGGGGCTAATCTTTGGCGTTTCGTTTTCCAATATCTTTCAAAAACTGAGAGCTTCTACCCGCTATTTGCCCCCTCCGGTCTAAAATAAGTCTCTACAGTAGAAGTGTTAAGCTGAAATTCACAGGTACTTAAGCGTGCAGCAGTCAGCCTCCTTGAATGAGAATGAAGCGGTTCGATACGAGGTATTCGGAAACGGATCCTGGCTGTATCCTTTTGTCTCTGATATTCCTTCCTTTGATCAAGCCGTAAAGATTGCCCTTCGTTACCCAGATGTTTATGGCGACGGCTCTGCGACCCATATGGTTGAGCTCAAAACGGGCGACTCCCCTTGCTATACCCGCCGCTGGAAGGTGATGAAAAACGGAGATGCCGAGGAAATTCCACTGAAGTTCAACCTGGCAGACTCGCGCATCCCTGAAACCGGAACAGGAGCGCAGGCTCACTCGCCTTGTCTTACGCCAAGAGAGCGCGATCAGCTCTTCTCGCTCATCCGCATTGCTGAGCAACTGGGCCTTGCGAGTGCGACGTTGAACTTGGAAGAAGCCCTAATTCAAGGCGCGGTACCGATCGCCGCACTATCCTGATACCCTTCGTTTCTTTTTATTCAAACTTTTTCAGGTCTTGTTTAACCTGTTTTTGACCGCTCAGCTGCTTTAAAGCGCATTTTAAGGTCGACAATCTGCTTTTTAAAGCAGACGAGCCTGGGTTCCTTTTTTCCTGCTTTTAGACCCTAGGGCCATTGGCCTACGGCTTTTGCTTTGCCACTTGAGCGCCGGGCATCGTTCGGTGGCGGTTCAGTAGTTCAAAGATAAGACTCGCTACACTGACAGTAAAGGTCAAAAAGCAGCGAGCTTAAACCCTCCGCTGTCCCTGATAGGCCACGAATGTGTCTTCTCTTAACTGAGGAGGCCTTTCTTTACGCCTGTCTTTTACCCATTTTGTGAGGTCAATGTCATGAAGTCCATGATTGCATGCCTTTTGTTGCTGTGCTCTGGTAGTGCATTCGCTGCAATGCCAGTTGTTCTGGCCACAGGTCAGGGTACCTTGTATTCCAGTTCGCTGAATGCGGTCGAAGCGGGCCTGAAGGCTGCTTCTGCACATTATCGAAGTGAGTACGGCGGTATCGTGTATGAACTCAACGGACACTACTACTACACCCCGCCGGTGACGGTAGAGGAGTCCTCCGAAGTTCGCTTTGAGATCGAAATTCTAAGGTCAGCTCACATCGTTGCGCTCTATCACACGCACACCCCCGGTGCACTGAGCTCTCTGTTTTCGCAGGACGATATCGAGGTCGCCAACAAGCTACACGTGCCCTCGTATATCTTCGTGCTGGACAAGAGCGAGATCAAGTGCTACGTCCCGGGTGTGACCCCTGTCTTCGAGCGAGGCGGTGGTGTGTTTCAGGGGATTAGTGATGCGTCCTACGGTACCGTAGTGGCCAAGCTCTCACCGCTGAAATCGGTTGGAACATATCTGAACTGAGTGTTTTCACTTTATACCCATGGCATCGTGCCATGGGTATTTCTATGTCTTGTGCTTTTTTGTGCAGGAGCTCGCTGAGGACCTACAATCACCACAATTTGTGTTGGCAGCTGCGTTAAACTGCACCAGCCCCAGGAGCAACATGCACTTGAGGTTTTTATTCGTGAGCCTGCTTGGTTTAAACGGGTTTTCAGCTGATGCCGGCTATCAGTACGTTAGTCGCAGTTCTTGACGACTTACATTCCTGCCGATAACAGAATACCGTTCTGTTACATACGTTAGAAAGGTGCAGGATGCAAGGCCAGGGACCTTTTCCGGGTCTGGGAAGGCTGTATTAGAAGCGGCACCTCACGAGCAGCAGCGCTCGCGCGGCGAAATAGCTCAAATCTGTGAGTTTCAGTGCAAACTCTTATTCGTCATGTTCGGCGAGTTCGAACACCGTACTTTAAGACAGGCTCTCGGCGAGAGAAGAGAAATTCGTTTGCTCTGGGCGCTATACGGAATAGGTAAAGTTAACTCGTAGATTAAAGGCCCATTTTATGACTGAAACGAATGTGATGCACTCCGCACAGGTTGCGCGTCTCTTTGCTTTTGCGCCGGATATCGGCACACAGGTCGAGTATGACGGTGAACAGTGGGAAGTCTCCGGCTGGCTCAGGGCCGCTCCTGAGGCGTCCGGTGAGCGTGCCGAGGAAGAGGGCGGGTTCGGTATCCTGATGCACATCGAGCACGACGAAGGCACGCTGGGCGAAGAGGAACGGCTTCGTTTCTGCACCCGCAGCAAAGCCACTCATGTTTCGCTCAAAGGTATCGGAGGCGTCGTGGCCCGTATCGAGGACTGCAAAGTTCTACGTGCGGCTGAGCCCTCGGATAAGGTTAAGGAACTGAAGCGAATTGCCAATGGCCTGGTAGGCGTTGAGCTTTTCTGACTCATACCAAGAGCGCTCTCACGAGCGCTCTTTTTTCAGGCTCTTCGGATAGTCGTGGGCTTGGGCCCGCACGTCAATGCGTGCGCTGGCAGTGCCCGCGGACGAGGACTTCAGATTTTGAGGCGGCCGCGCTCTTTACCGGCTAGGCCCTCAGTTCGTGTATAGCCGAACAAAAAACCCACGTTCTACGCTGTAGTGCAGATAGACTTCCCCACAATCACCGAAATGCAGATGCCCAAACGAGGCTACAAGCGTTTCGCGTTCCTCGTCGCAATCGCCCTGGACGAGGTGTATCCAGCCACCCAGCTGTATCTCAGCAGTCTTACGCCCGTAATACTTATCTCTCCAGTCATCAAAATCCTTGCACTGTCCTTGCCAATCCCATGCGATTTCCGGCAAGGTCTTCTCACTCGCATACGGTAGTGTGTCTGCAAGAACATAGTTCATTGCCAGCGGAAGCGTTTCGGGACGGTGCGTTTCGCGTGCTCGCCACGTCGTGTCCTTTGCGCACTGAGGGCTAAAATAGGCTCGGCCTTCCCAGCCGTCACTATCACTATCGAGGTCCGCGGTGACCCACACCACCCCCACACGCGGCACCTTTGGCAGATGCGTGAGGACGTCTGGCGGAATGTCCTCCAAGTTCAATTGTGCGATGAATGCTTCGCCCTCATAAGGGGTGCGCCGATAAGCGTTGCTGCCGGCCCAGTCACTCAAAGCCCAGGGTGCACCCAGCGGAACGTCCGGACATCCACTGATGAAGGTACCGCCGACGGGAGCAATAGTTTTCAAGCCACCTGCCTTGGTGTTTCTGTCCTCTTCCGTGCGCACAAGAAAGGCTGCGGGGCCTATCAGCTGCTCGATACGACAGGTCAGCCAGTCGAGCTGTTCGGGCAGAGGATGTCTGAGCTTCGTCATGGCTTCCGCTTCACAAAACACGATGTACGCTCGGTGCCGAAGAGCCTCCGAGTCAACTTGGTTTTGGTCCTCTCATTTTTTGTCATTATGCTATCGCGTTAACCGAACACAGGGTTATCCTGTTGTTATCATGATAGCACATTGCGTGATGAAACACCAGCAGCGCTAGCCGAAAGAGTAGCGCTCCTGCCGTTTTACAACTGTGTTACTACAGCTTAAAAATAAGAACGGTGCCCGCGGTATCTGTGAGAGAATCCCGTACCTGGCAAGCCAGGTTCTCCGTTCAACTGGTCAGCTTTCACTGCATGGCCCCAGTAGCCGCCCCAAAGAGTCCTGTCTTTACGCCACTCGAACAGGCTAATCGTCTTCGGCTAATCGGTATAGGATTAAATTATTATACAATTTTTGTACGGTGGCGTCGTGCGTTGCACGCTCAAACAGGACCAGACTTTGTTCAGAAAGACATTTCCGCCTAGTTTCAACGGAAACCCTTCTCTTCCCAAAGAAACTGCCTGTGTATAAAAATCTCACGGCGGGTAATGCAGAACCTGTGCTTAGCCTCTCCGTTTGCATAAAAACGGTGTATACTATCTATTGGAATGCTATCAAATTGGAGGCCTCTGTGAATTCCCTTAATACAGTGATGGATAAAGAAGCGTGTGCCGATGCGGCCCGGGAAGTGCTTGGCTTTAATGGGCGCATGATCTGCGGCAGCAAGAGCACCTATTGGCGTGCGCATCGGGATAATATCATCGTATTCAATGCCAACGTCTGCACTCAGGAGTGCGGAAAAATCTGGCACGGCGACCTTGATGTTACGCTGGATGTGGATATGCTCAAAGCACTTGCCCGGCGACTTAATACCACGGTCTTTGTACTTCATGAGATGGACGGGCGGTTTGATAACGAACAAACTCCGCTTTTGGACAACGCCCGGGCTCGTGTGACGGCTGATACTATTGAAATCCGTACGGACAACTATTAGACGTTCTGATTTCCATCGCGCTCAAGCGAGTCAGAGCATTTCTTACGTATTCCAATATTTCGCCCGAGAGTAAGGCCTAGTGGCAGAGAACAGATAGCCCATGAGCATTGGCACATCACTTGAGAGCACAGAAAGCTTCAGCTTACGTCAGTTTCAATTGCGTGCGCTTCAGTGGATGAGCACTTGTTTTCCGGACGCAAAATCCAAAAGGGTTGAACAACGGGCACTACGGTTTCTGGAGGAGGCTATTGAGCTGGCCCAAGCCGTTGGAGTCACGGCGGAACAGGCAGCACTTCTGACAAAACAGGTTTACGACAAGCCTGTCGGGGAGGCCCGGTTCGAGCTTGGAGCGGTCATGGTGACACTCTCAGGAGTTGCCTGTGCTTGCACAGAGGACCTTGCGAGCTGTGCTGAAAACGAGCTCACCTGGTGCATCGAGCATTCCGCGGACATCCAGCGCAAGAATAGGAATAAACTCACAATTTAGCCTCTTTTGAAAAATGTTTGTTTTTTCGCAAAAAGACTAAACACCTATCACTACTCTTTGGTGTTACTCGCTTTGTACTGACACTAGGGCATCTAAACGCCTGGGAGAACTCCCAGGCGTTTTGTTTTAGCATCTACTGGTTTATGGTACGGCCGTTTAGCTAAAAGCTAAAAAACGACTGTTTAATTGGGTACTTGGAGTTAAGCCAGGATCCCACAGCGATTATGGTGTGTTGTGCCGAGTCAGCTGGAAAAGATAAAAGCCCTGATTGAAGTCTCAGGGCTTTTGAAGCTGAATGTAATTACCACAAATCGATGGTTGAGAGCTCACCGCCGGTTCCGACGAACTCAGCAGCCTCCCTGCGGTCCATAAAGCCTTCGGTGGTCATGAATCCTTCGATGTAGTTCGAGGAGTGCAGTCCATGGGAGTTCATGCTTGAGATCACATCGCCGTGCCGAAACGGCTTTTCCCGCATGATCACGAGATTACCGACTTCAACAGCGGGACCAATAACCTTATCCACATTTTTTGTTGCGCGTGTCACGTCAATGTCCTTTGTTTAAGCTATCTCGTAAATATAGACACCCCGCGTAAAAATAATGCGTGGTTTCGCTTTGGATGACCCCAGACTATGCCGAGCAGGAGGTCCCGAAGCTATAGCGGGTATAATAGCCCTGACCTATCTTCTGGCTTTTTTCGTTTATTCCGCACGCAGGCACAGGGGATAAAATCATTACCCATACTGATATTGAGGCCTAAATCTATCATCACACTGTTAAATGAGACAGCTTTAAATGAACCGAAATCTGACGCGGACGGTTTGTAGCGTCCTAGCCCTCTTGGGTGCGGTCAGCCTCTCAGGCTGTGGATCCACGACGATTACCGCAACCAGCAGTGCCCAGGAAGGACTTCAGAGCATTCACGCGCTTTCAACGCCTTCTGAAATTACCAGTGAAATGAAGTGGCTGAAGACAAAGCAGAAGAAGGCCGAATTTAGCAGTTGCGTATATCACGCGGTTTCGCTGAATGAGCAGGACAATTCCGAAAGGAATTCTGGCGCGCTGACTAAGCGAGAAATTTATACCTGTGAGCTTGCGGCAAATTTTATCGGAAAGTTTCATTCTGACTTCGAGCAGGCTCAATTTAACGCATGTATCGATAAGGTGTTTTCCAACCAGTCCGCCTCAGGTCAGATGGACAGTCACCTTAGTGTTCATGCGGTTAGAAATTGCAGGACTGCGGCGCAGGTCCTGAACTCTGCAGCGGTTTCTGCAGTGGCTGGAGAAATACCCAATCAAGAAGACCGGGCTGACTTTTATCGCTGTGTGCTCGGTGTGATCATTGAGAACCAAAATGATACGCTTAGTATTTTGAGAGGTTACGTCCTTTCAGCCGCGACGCTACGGTCGTGCTACTCGGACGCCATTTCCTACTTTGAAGCCAATACGGTATACACAGCTTATTCGAACAACACCTTCTCAAATTCCAGCGGTAAATCTGATGATGAGACGCAGCTAGTAATATCACTTCTTAAGATTCAACATCTTGAATCTAAATCAGTAAGTGGCATAAATAACGCGAACAATCGAAAAGGAAATAAAAAAGTCGGCGAGGGTCGCAAGGGGTCGAACAAGGAGCACCGGAGGAGCTGATATTGCGAGTTTCAACGCCTACGGGTTTGAAGCCGGTTAAATCCGCCCTTGATTTAAGTCTCACGGCGTAACGGGCATAGCTATAGAACACTAAACCAGACACAGGATAATACACATCATGAACAACACGAAACAACCCAAATCCATTTCCTCGGTGGTTCTCTCATCCTTTGGGGCAGTTTGTGCAGGTACTGCAGCCCTATTTATTACAGCCATTCTCGCCTACGTGAGTTTCTCCGTAGGCTCATCCGGATATTCTTCCGTGGCGCAAGCGCTCTCTACGTTCGACCCTGCACTGGCCGGCGCTCTTCTCAGGCTCTCGGCAGGTCATCCAGCGACACTACTGGCGGAGCTGAGCGGGATTTTGACCTCCATCGGATGCGCGTGGCTGTTTATGATTGCGGTTCGAACGTACAATATTTCACGTCTTTTCAGCCGAGTCGTGTTCTGGGGCACGGTTGTCGCATGGGGTATCGTTTTGACTCCGATATTGCTTGGCCACGCGGTTACCACGGCCGCACTTTCAGGTCTGCCTGCATTCTTGTGGATAGCGGTCGTCATGTGCTCTGTTTTTGTGCTCGGAGGCGGGGTGTTCTTCTTCGCCGGTTTTGAGGTGTCCGAATTTCCTGACGCAACGCTTTCCAGTACCCCGTGAGGTGGGCTTTTAGTCCTGCACAGCAGTGCTTTTGAGGGAAAGCTCTCAGAGGGCAGGTAGTTGTTTTGAAAGGCCAGGTTCGGAGTAAAAGCCGATAAGGCTCCTGGCCTGCCATCGAGGAGGCAGGGAGAGGCTCGCCGGAGGCAGCCGGCCGAGGAGCCCGTGGTAGCCAAGGAGTTCGGTGGACCGAACTACGGCGTTGAAGCCATTTGGCGTAAGCCAGGGCGTCCACGGAAGGTAGCGAGTGCCGAGGGATGTCTTTAATTCCGCAGTCGACTACCGGACATCAAGGACGTAGGAGCGAGGAATTCCCGAGGCACGAGTTTCGTGGGATAAATCGCCCTGAACCCGCAGTATCAAAATCACACCCAGAGAGTCCGTCGTGCTATAATTTAAAGAGGGTTCGAGCCCGATTTGGCCCAACTTCAGCAGGGTATGACATGTGTTCTGATCGACTTGAAAATCTGAAAGCGACCCACCGGCAGTACTGCGCGTACAACCAGGTCGAGCGCGCCGATTGCAAGCTGATGAGCCGCTTAGGCCATCCCTGGACAGAAGGGTATACCGGCCTAAGGGCCTTTTTTGATTCCCTCAAATATGCCTGTAATTCAGGAGCACGTCTTTTCGCCTACGAGGACGCTGCGGAATGTGCCGAGTACTGGGCCCCGCGGTTGGAGCTGTCCTGGCAGCCTCAGGACATAAAAGGTTTTTCCAGGGTCTATCCGAGTGACCCCCAGTGGGAGAGCTACATCCAGGCTTGTGCCGATGCCGGTTGGCCAAAGGGCTGTGGGGCATGGCTTGAGGCCGGTACCTGGCATATTCGCACCCGGCGAGGTGAGCTTAAGGAAGCCATCGAGCAGCTGATCGAGGCGACGGCACGGCCGCCTGAGGATTTCGTAGCGCGTCCTTTTGCCTCAACCTCGGTGGTCCTGGAAGGCCGGCACTACACGGTCCAGTTCCTGTCTTCCCAAGACGCCACTGACTTTCACGAAGCAGTGGTGAGCCTGGTTGCAAAGCACCAGGGAGCAAGCGTGCTTGAGCGCAGAACCGCCGCGGATGACGTTGCGGACAAGCAGCCCTTGCCGCTCAGTGAGAAGCGGTTGATGCTCGGAAACGTTTCGACTGTAACCGTGACGGCACGGACGGTACTGGTCCCTCTGGTGCGGGTGGGCGCGAGTGCTGAGGAACTTCTACCTCTGGTACATTCCGTAGAGGCTTTGCTGGAGCAGGGCCTTCCCTTTACCCAGGCGCAGCATTGGTTGAAGCGCTTCGTGTCTGCCCAGTACTTCAAGAGACTGGAGAGGAAGTTTGCAACCGCATAGCGCCTTTTTTAAAGGCCAGATTTCACGGATAAGAATAACAAAAGAGTCTCATATGAATAGCCCAAAACCCGAAAAGAATCGCTTACGTTACACTTTCGCAGTCGACGGGAGCGTAGAGAAGCTCAGGTGGCGCTCAAGCGGCGAGCATGAGTTTGTTCTGGGCTTTGAGCGTGTGAGCCCTGACGGTAAAACGCTCTCGCGAAATACACTCTGCATCGAGATACCTCGCAACGAGATGGGGTTCTTTGCGTCTCATTTGTTCAAGGGAAACCGGGTCCATGTGGTCGGTGAAGCCGTGATGGCTGATGACGATAAGGGACATAAACAAGGCGCTTTGTTCATCGCATCTTTGGTCAAGCCTGTCGCAGTGGGGAGTACCGCCTGATACGTGATCACGTATTTCAACGCTTTATACGCAAAGGCGTATCTTGAACAGTACTTGTTCGGTTGGTTTGCTTAAATACTAAGTTCCTATGCATCAGAAGGTTTGCTTTTTTTAGCTTTTGCCTCGTTGTCCGATGATATGATCAGCCTATTCACCCTTGGTGGAGTGAGTTGGGTCAACGCTTCGTGTTAGCCTTTCTTTTTTGTCTCAGGCTCCGCTGGCAGTCCCAAAGAGTAGCCTATAAAATCAAGGAGATATATTACACATTAATGGACTGAAATAAACACATCATGCACCTCTCATCGTCAATCTCAGCTTCTGAATTGGACCAGGCAATCCGCCAAGCCGTTCATGAGAGTATGGCGGCGCACCCGTCGGACCCACGTCTCGATCATCGCGTGCAGGCTCTGCTGTGCACTAAAGCTATGCGGCAGATTGAGAATTTCCAGCAGCACATCGAGAAAATTAAGCACAGTGCTTAAACAGCTGGCGCCGTGACTACTGGCAAATCGCTCTTGAGACTAGCCGTTCCTTGAGAAATTGATACAGATTAAAGCTTTGTAACCCTAAGCTCATCATGAGTGTCTCTGGAAAGACAAAGAATAGGTAGTAGAAAAAGACCCAAATCAGTACAACGGTAAGCCCGTTGAATATCCAACTACTCAAATGCAACTCAAGAGTAAAGAACGCTGCGATCGCCCTTGCGCTGTACATAGGTAGTATCAAGCAAAATATTGTCATAGCTCCCGAGAGCAATGTTTGTATGGGAATCAAAATGACAGTCAGAGCATGAAGAACCGCTCGTTTGACTCGCGAATCTCGTGGAAAACTTGATTGTGAATAAATTGGCTCAGTATTTTCTGAATAACCAAGGACGGAAAGAATACTCCAGGGCATAAGCCCGATATCCGCGAGTTCCGCCAAAAGCGTAACCCAGCCAAAAAATAAGAGTGGAAGCAAGAACAGGAATTCGAACTTATCAGAATGATGCTCAAAATGCATGAAGTGTTTTGGAGCGTATGCCAATATCACATTACTTACCTGATTGGAGCCATGCGATACCATGACGCTGATAACGACCCAGATTGCTGCTGATGAGGCCAGTAAGACGCCCGCCAAAACCCATCGAGTAGACTTTAAAAATGCAGTTAACAAAGGAGATCCTCCGGCAACACAATTCTGTTTTCCATTGCAGACACCCGCACGCGGTGTGTCCAATCTTATATCTAAAGTTGTTTAGCCAAGTCTCTTGCCTTCTGGCTGTTTTTATTCACCTGGTCTATCCTGTGCCCTATTCCAAAAATTCAGTTTAAAGCATGGACGACCTGGTACTGTTAACCCTATTCTCTACACTTTTTATCATAGGTCACATCAGAAACAGGTCACATGAATATCAAGACTTTCCTCAGTATGAGGACAGCGAGTTTACTGGCCGCGGCTACCGTCGGCTGTATCGTCCTTTCCGGATGTGCTGCGATGGCACAGATGGCTGCACAGCAAAGAGCCGAGCAGCGTGCCGAGCGCGCGCAGTTACGAGCGGAGATTGCTGCACTCTCACCCCAAGAGAGAGCCATGGCGGAGCAGTGCTCTTCCATGTCGATAGGGCGTATCCGGGCTCTTCGTATCGCAGGACAGGGCGAGTATACTTTCGGAGCCAATACGTTTTCGATTGTGCAGGCGTGCATCAACAACCCGTATTACTTCGAGACCATCCCAAAGCCGACTGCCGTCACAGTGAGGCAGGCCCCGTCTTACTGTACTCAGGAGAACTACGGGTACACCTCGCAGATACAGTGCAACAGTTATCCCTATTAACTTCATTTACAGCCGCAGACCTATTGCGGCTGTTTTTACGGGTCCACCCAACCGAGGCCCAGAGCCTTCGAGTAAAAGAAAACCTGCAAGACGTTTAAGTCTTGCAGGAAGAAGAATATACCGCGCGGACTTCGCAGTCTTTGACCTTTTCTGGCTGCCAGCTTCTGCTCAGGACTTCAATAAGTCCAGAGACCTTGCGGCCGTCATTTCGCGCCCTCACATTTTCAAGACACTGAGCAGGGTTGTTCTCAAAAGCAATTACTTTTATTTCAACGGAACCAAAAAATTGCTTCAGCATTGCTCTCGCGCTCTCAATGGCTCCCGTCAGGCACAGATAAGGATCCGTAATGACAAGACCCTGCTCATTGAGATACGTATGAAGGTATGAGTCGAGCTTGGCTCCCTTAAGGACATAAGACGCATCATCGAGCAGCGCATAGCGCTTTTCTGCCGCCAGCGTCCTTCCGAGAACGCTTTTTCCGCTTCCAGGCAGTCCTGCGATGAGAATGACCTCACGCATCAAGAACCTCCAGTAAATCACTGACACGCAGTACTTCAAATGCCATTATGAAATGGTTTCCGTATTCCTCGTTTACCGTATATTCCAAACGAACACACTTCTTATTTAACTCAAAGAAGCTCAGAATGGAAGTGCTCGGAGATAACCGGCAAACTAATTCTTCCAGCCAAGTTGGTTTTTCATCCGGTTCTACAGCCTGATCTGCTACGGTATCATCATAGCAGTTGCCGCCAGTCATCCCTCCAATGCACCAGGAGGGGGAAAGGATGGCATCTTCGACTATTCGGGCATCGGCAAATATGTCTTCATCCTTTGAGGGAAAGAGCAGCGTGTAGCCATTGTTTTCTAGCTCTCGTGCTTGCGCCCTATAGACTTTCGAAGGATGCTGCACAACATACTCTTCAATCTGCGCACGAAGTTCTGGGTTACTCATAGTGTCCTCATTTCAGTGAATCCTGAAAGAGTATAGGAACTGCTTTGCAGGGACTGAGGTGTATTGCAGAGCAGCCCGCCGGGCTATGCGAGTTGTGGCCAAAACCGGCAGAGATTCACCGTGACGCGGCTGTTGCCTCAAAGGTCCACTGGCTTGTGCTAGCTGCGGCGTTTGCGAAACAGCTTTCGCGCTAACGGGGGGGTAGCCTGCCCACCCCGCTATGCGACTGCTGAGCTTTTCAACCTTAAATATTCAGGGGTCATAGGCATCTTGAAAGTCTTTGCCGGTTGAAAGCGATTTACTGAATAAAATTAGTGGCGACAATATAATTGCAAACAAAACCTGGGCTAACTTTCTGGAAACCCAGGAGTTTCGCTTGAGTAAAAACAGTAATAGTAAGACGATGAGTATTAAGGGGGGGGCCAGGCTGACACCCTCTATCACAAATACGGTCCAAAATATGAATCTTGAGGCAGGAACAGGGATTTTACGGGCAAAAATACAAGCGATCACAGCGAGTAGTAGCCAGACACCTAGTGTAGTGCTTCATTCTGTTTGGAACCCAAGCGACTATTGGCGCGGATGACCTTTTGCAGGATATCGCGTGCGCTCTTGGCCCAAATGAATGGCTTGGGATTAGTGTTGTGATGTGCGATGTACTCGTCGATTGCCGCGACCAATTCGGGCACGCTGGTAAAGACACCGCGACGCAAGCGCTCGGTCGTGATGTCGCGGAAGAACCGCTCCACCATGTTCAGCCACGAGGCCGAGGTCGGGGTGAAATGCACCTGGAAACGCGGGTGCTTGGTGAGCCAGCGCTGTACGGCCGGATGCTTGTGGGTGGCGTAGTTGTCGACGATCAGATGCAACGTCTTGTCTTTGGGCGTCCGAGGAGCCAGGGCGTCCGCGGCAGGTAAACGAGCGTCGACCGGGGTCTTTCAGCCGCTTACCGAGCAAGGACGCGTGCCAAGGATGTGCGAAGTGGGCGGATCCCGGCGACGCGAGCGAGTGCCTGCACCTGGCTCTTCTCATCGCAGCACAGCACCAAGGCGTGTTCAGGCGGGGAGAGGTACAAGCCGACGATATCTTCGAGTTTTTCAATGAACTTCGGGTCGCGCGAGACCTTGAAACCGCGCACGAGATGCGGCTTCAGACCGTGGGCGCGCCAATGCCGCGAAACACTCGCCGCGCTCACCCCAAGTTCGGCGGCCATGCTCCGCGTGCTCCAGTGCGTGGCCGCCTTCGGCTGGCTCTGCGTGGTCAGCTGCACCAGACGCGCCACATCCACCTTCACCGGCGGTGCACCGCGGGGCAAATCGCGCTCAATACCCGCCAGACGCATCCGAGCATACCGCTCCCGCCAGCGCGCGACCTGCACCCGGCCCACCCCCACCTGCGCACCAATGACCTTGTTCTGCAGCCCATCGGCTGCCAACAGCACCATGCGCGCTCGCTGCGCCAATCGCACGCTCGTCAATCTCGAGCGCACCAGCCGCATCAATTCGGCTCGCTCCTCATCGCTCAACACTATCTCGGGGCTACGCGCACTCTCGCTATCCAGTGCTATCACTGATAGCACATTGGACCCCGGAGAGTCATTTAAGTTCCTACAAGAACGCAACACTACACTAGAATCAATAGTAGCTCTAACAGTCGCATGGTATTTTACCCGTCGTCTTATTCGTGTGTGTGTATTGTGCTTCTTAGTCTATAACTTCAGTATACACCCAAAATTACTCATGGGCCATAGGTGAATACTGACAGCATTGAGTAAAGAAAACTGCAAGACGTTTAAGTCTTGCAGGAATAAGAATAGCTTACACGGACTTCACAGTCCTTGACCTTCTCTGACTGCCAGCATCCCGCTTCCCGATAGTCCAGCGATGAAATTTACCTCATGCATCGAGAACCTCAAACAAGTCGCTGACGCGAAGTACTTCAAAAGCAATCACTGTGTAATTGCCATAACATTCATATTCAGTATATTCCAGTTGAACAATCTTTTTCTGTAGCTGCCTGAATTTGAGAGAGGAAATATCCGGAAATAGCTCTTTTACAAGATCTTCCAGCCAGGTCGGCCTATCTTCAGCCCAAACCTCCTCCTCTGCTAAATCTCCATAACAGCTGCCACCCGTCATACCACCATTGCACCAGGAAGGAGACACGAGCGCTCCTTCAACTGTGCTGAGCGAACTCCCTACATATTTTTCTTTTGAAGGAACCAAAGCATAGCCGTGGCGGCGTAGCTCCTTTTCCTGGTCCCCGTATACTTTCGATGTATGCCGTGCAACATACTCTTCAATTTTTTTACGAAGTGCTTGTTTATTCATAGTATATCCTAACCATTATCTCCTAACCCCATCAGTTCTAATCAGCGTAACGTCTATATAATAGAAGTTCAACTATTACCCATTAGGATTAACATTGGGGTCTATTAGAGATAACGACGATGGCTGATATAAGCCCCATTCCTCCACCAGCTCTGCGTTGCTCAATAGGTTTATTGGCTTACGTGTTCTTAAACGGCCATAGAGCCCGCTGGAGCGGTCCACCGTAGCCAGCCAAGCTCTGCCCTTAGCAAGTTCCTCTAGAGCTTGTTCATAGAAGCATGTCGCTAGAACGGCATCACACCATGGAGTCATATCTATCGCAAATTGCTGTGTGCAGTGGTCTATGAATGCTTTTGTAAGAATGGCAATATCGGTGCGGCTTGTTGCTACTATTGAACTAGATTTAAGATAGCTTTCGCGCAACTGATTGTTGTTGTATTTAAGAAAAACAATCAGATTCAAGAAAGCATCTTTTTTTGATCGAAGGACAGCCCCTCTCTCGATGGCTCGATATGCTTTTGGACATCCCTGCTGGCATCCTGCGTCGTAAGCTATAGCTGCAATACCTTTTCTATTGAGTGGTAAAGAGGTACTTTTTAGCTCTTCTCCTGGGTACTTAGCCCTAAAGGATAAAATACCAACATGCACCAGGTCTACTTCCTCTTTCGGCCCGACAATATACATTTTTGTGTTAAAGTGCCCTACCATACTAATTCCCCTTATAAAAGGTTACATGTCCTAGAGAAATATAGCTATTAGTACTTAATTAATTGCTTTTTAGGGCGCTCTTCGGTATCAATTTAATCCCAAACGCATAACTCGCGTCCTCGTGCGAGGAGCTAGGGGAAGCCGCCCCGGAGTGCGGCGGGCGGGAGCTAAGCGGTAAGCAGAGGAAGCCTGAACCTGCAAGGCTGGTGAGGGACGATGCCAGAGGTCATTTGGCGTAAGCCAAGGCGTCCGCGGAAAGTAGCGAGTGCCGAGGGTGTTTTTAATCCCGCAGTCGACTACCGGACATCAAGGACGTAGGAGTGAGGGATTCCCGAGGCACGAGGTCGATTGCTCAACCGCATCTTCGGCGCCTGTCGGTGGTTGAAATCCCATACGTTAGATCTGCGCTCCAGCGCCTACGAACACTACAAAATACGCCTGACCGGCGCAGACCTAAGTGCCATGCTCACCGGCTGGAAAAACCCACCGGGTCATGAGTGGCTCACTGAAATCCCATCGACCTGTCACCGAGCTCGTAACCAAGAATGATGTGATTTGTATTGAAGACTTGAGCGCCAAGGGTCTGGCGCGCCTGAACAATCCGGTAGTTGAGAGTAGCCGACTCAAGCCTCCTACCTCCTTGATGCCCGGTAGTCGGCACATGATAATTATGCTTGACTGCTCTAACTAGTTTAAAACCAGCGGATCTTGAATAATCAGGCCTAGCTAAATTGTCAGTATTCGGTGTTATACCCTGCGCGAGAATCCCCTGTTTATGAAGTTTTTAAACATCAAACCTTCGGTAGAAGTCGGCCAACGACTCGGTGATTTTTTCGCCGAACATGCCTCTGAGGAGCTATTGGACTACCTGAAAGAGCATCGGGCGTTGGTCTGCAACCTGACCATCCAGAGGCTGTTTCTCAAAACAATGGAAGAAACGAGAGGCCTTGAGCTCAATTTGTTCAAACGTTTAAGACTCATGGGTGCCTTTCGTGCCCGACTGCTCTTAAAAGGGGTCGACGAAGATGCCATTGATAATCTCTCCCATGTGCTCGTGCAGGCCCTATCCGGCGTACTGACCGCACAGCCGGTGGAACAAAAGCCTGCAGCGGCAGCAGCGTCACCGGAGGAGGCCAGAAATACCGACGAGGAGTTGCGCAGCTATGTTGAAGCCAAGGATTTTCTCAAAGCGGAGATTCTGCTCAGAGCGCGAGTGGCACAAGACCCTCAAAATACCACACACGCTTCGAATTACAGTGCCGTACTGCTTGAGGTTGGAAAAACCGAAGAAGGTATTCGCGAATTAAGAAGAACGATTTCACTCAACCCAGCCCTGCCCGTCCCTTACCTCAACCTCGCTTCTGTGCTGCTATGGCAAGGTAATTTCGTGGAGGCGGAGAAGAACCTGCGTAAAGTGCTGAGCATCGAGCCCAATAACGTCAAGGCCTTAAGTACGCTCGGGATGCTGTTTCAACTCTCGGGAAAACCCAAAGAGTCAGAGATTTATTACAAAAAGGCCTTGGAGATTGATAGTTGTTTCGTGATGGCGCTGTCCGGACTTGGGTCTTTGTATGCGGCCAAGGGGGAGAAGGACCAGGCGAAAACGTTCTATGAGGCGGCTCTGAAAGCCAATCCCAAGTTTGTCGACGCACTACTGGGCCTGTTGCCGTTGTATAAAGAGGAAGTCCAGCGCGATGAGCTGGCGCATAGAATGAAAGCACTTTTACAGGAAAACAGGTCCAGAGCGGAAGAAGTCTCCCTGAAATTCGCGCTAGGGGACTATTATGACAAGAAAAATGAACCTAAAGAGGCTTTCGCGCTTTATAAGCAGGCCAATGAGCTGAAGAAACGCTCAATGAAGCCCTATGACCCGGTGCTGCACAGTGAAATCAACAACAAGATGGTTCGGCTCTATACCGCAGATGTCCTGAACAAGAGAGCTCCCCAGTCGAGTCCCTCTGAGCGACCTGTTTTTATCGTCGGAATGATGCGCTCTGGAACCTCTCTGGTTGAACATATTGTGGCCTCCCATCCGGACGTTCATGGGGCAGGGGAGCTGGACTTCTGGCATCACGTCTTTCTCAACCGCAGAGAGCTCATTGATACACGGCTTCCTACGGGTAAGGAGATAAGCAAGCTGGCAGCCCAATACCTGGAGACGCTGCGCGGATATTCTTCGGGTGCGCTGCGCGTGGTGGATAAGTCGACATTCAATCTTAGTTATGCCGGGTTGATTCACACCGTGTTCCCCAAGGCTCGAATTATTGTCATGCAAAGAGACCCGCGGGATACGTGTTTTTCCTGTTACTCCAAAGACTTCGCTAACGGTGCTGCTTTTGCGATGGACCTGGAGTCCTTGGCTCACTTTTACAAGGAGCACTTGAAACTGGTGCGACATTGGCACAAAACACTACCTTCCTCTTCGTTGCTCATCGTGCCTTATGAGCAACTTGTTGCAGAGCAGGAGCACTGGAGCCGTAAAATTATCGATTTCTTAGGACTTGAGTGGGATGAGCGAGTTCTTGAATTTCACAAGACTAAAAGAGTCGTTTCGACTGCAAGTGCCCTGCAGGTGCGCGAGAAAATGAATGACCGGTCCATCGGGCGATGGAGGGCCTATGAGCGATATCTAGGTCCGGTGTTGAACCTGGAAAACGAGTTTACGGCCAGGATGTGATTGCATTGTGGCAGTAGGCGCAGAATTCTGCTTCTGAATTTCGAGCTCTACGATGACTTTGAATATATCAAGAAAAGCAACCGGTTAGCCCAATTCATGTTATACTATTTATAGCCGTACATTCTAAAGCGATGACCCATCATGTCCAACTTAACGCATACCGGTAGCGCAGAACACACAGAAACCGCCCTGAAGACCCCCAGAATTCCGACACCAGCACAATTGCTTGAGGTGTTGCTGGACCACGAGGTGATGCGAAACGCCCTTGAACTCATAGCCCTAGGGCATACCGCGGAGGCAGACCCTAAGAGTTTTGCCAAAGACGCGCTACGCGGCAGTGCGCTACATTTCACCTCCGCGCTGATGAAGGTAAAGAACAGCGCTGAGAGTGAGCGGCGCGAGCGCATCCACCGACTCTGTGCATGGCTCAAAATTTCCGAAGATAAACCCTGCAACCGATGTGAGCCGCACGTGAATACGGCTGAAGGTTGTGGAATCCTGGGTTGTTTCGCTCTTGCCGAGGAAGCCTATCGGATAGCCCACGGTGAGCTCAATCCGAAGTGCCTGCAGCCTAAATAAGAAACGCGTGGTCCCAGGGCTTTAGCCCTATAACTCTCTAAGTTACTACACCTGATAATAAGGTCAAAAAAAGGGTGTCAAATGAGCAGGATTCGTTATGTTTTGATGGTCGTGATAGACCCGAAAGGTGAAGACGCGATAGGTTTGCTCAAGACCAAGGGGCCTGAGTTTCTCATCGGAAAGCTCACCTTTCCAGGTGGAAAGATAGAGCCCGAGGAGTCGGTTTTCACAGCCGCTTCGCGTGAATTGCGAGAAGAGACCGGGGTGCGCTTGCCCGCCAAGCAATGGCACTTTGCCGGGTATAAAAGCACCGATGAATTTGAACTACACATCGTGGCAGCCCGTAGCAAATACGTCCATGAGGCCAAGCAGATGGAAGCAGAGCCGGTGCTCATCCTGCCGCTTGCCCAGCATTGCCGAAAGGCCAAGGAGAGTCCTTCCGAGTACACTCCTGATTTTCTTCAGGTCGTGGCCAAGAGTCTTGTCGCATTGAAGATTAGCAACGCACTCCGAGACTCTCTGACACAGGACGTGACCTGACTTTTTGCTTTACGTTGTTGGAGTTTTAGCCATCTCAATAAAAATACCCATGGTTTGACCCATGGGTATTGATGAATTGAATTCAAGCACAGAGAACTTCAATCGTCTCTCTGCCATATTTTTCCACACCCTGCTCATCCCCCGTGCCACGTTTTGCCCAGGCAAGCCCCGCGACAAACTCGGCGTAGCCGCTGGCCGCATCCGCAGCACAGATTCTCAAAAAAGCAATCGCCTTATCGGTGCGTACCAGGAAGAACTCCCTGCGCTCCTTGCTGCGAGTCGCCTGACCACGGAGAATAATCTCGCAGTTTTGAGGCACTGTTCCCGCATTCAAGCCATTGACTTCGAATGACAGCCCCTGACATCGAGGCGTTCCCTCGGGAAACAGTTCCTTGGCAAAAGTCTCCACTTCAGCGGCCGGTAATTCCTTCATTGCGCGCATAACCTATCTCTTTTTAAATTGACTTAGGGCTAGTGATATCGACAGCACTTAAGGCTGCTTGATTATCGTCCCTCCAATCCCCTCAATGAAGCCCTTCACGCGCTCCGTATGGACACGGTCAAATTCGACGGTGAGCTGAACGGTCGCTTGTGTACGCTCTCCCTGATTGACTCCCGTCATCATATCGCGGGCTCTCTTTTGCTCCCATTCCTGATAGGCCTCGACGATATCGCGAGTCGTGTTATTTCCAACGGCATCTTGTTTGACGATGTAGCCACACTCGATGACGACCTTGGAATCATCCGCAATGCTGTCAATGGGGCAGAGTTCTTCATCCTCGTAGATAAGAAGCTTATCGTCCACACGAACCAGAAGGTCATCGTGGTAAGAGCGTGGCGGGAAAACCTTCGGATCATTGAAGAAGGCCTTGAAGAGGCCCCCGTGCATCGTTGCAGTAGCCATTTAAACCTCTTGATTACTGATCTGTCTTGTCTATAAGTCCTGTAGAATATAGAAATCGGAGTTTCCTACATTCATTATCCTGACCGGCCCTCTGGAAGCCATATTTTATGCCTGAAAACACTTCGTTTTATTATGCCACGACATTATCGAACTTTGCGCGGGGCTTCGATAAGTATGCGACGGTCTATCGCAAAATCAATATCCCACAGAGTACGTATCCGAATGAGTTTTATCTGTTGACCAAGGAGGGTCTTGCGTTCGGTTTATCGAAGGCCTCCCGTCTTGTCAAAAAGCTCGCCATTGTCGGTGATGCGGTAATGGTTCTTCGCAGTGACTTGCCCGAGCACAGCGTGAGACCCAATACCAAAAACGGTATCGGCTACGTGCTCGATGAAGCAGCCCTGCCTTTCGAAGAAGTGTTGCTGGCCGAACCGGACTCACAGACGCTTACCGCCTGTTCAGTGGAAGAGGCCATGGCCCGCTCACTGGCGCTCAATGCGGCACAGTTCACTCCTTATGAAGTACTCTCACCCCGGTCTATATCCTTTCTGCCCATTGCGCGAGGCTGCCAGGCGGCTTGTCCCTTTTGCTTCTCGGAGGCCTCTATTTCCGCCGACCAGGCAAAAGGCAGCCTAAGCGCTAGCCTTGCGGCGCATCTTTGCCGTAGTGCTCACGTCAAAGGAGCCGAGCGAGCCGTCATTACCGGGGGCGGTGAGCCGATGCTGCTGCCGTGGGCACGCCTGAAGGAGCTGATCGAGACGTGCAAGGACTCCTTTGATAAAGTCGTGCTCATCACCAACGGTGTACAGCTTTCAGTCTATTACCAGGATGAAACACCCCGGCGTCTTCAGCAATTGAGTCAAGCGGGTCTTTCGGTTCTGGCCTTATCACGACATCATTTTAAACCGGAGGTGAACCGTCGACTGATGGGCCTAGACACCCATACCGAGCGAGTACTCGCCGCCGCCCGCACGCTCGGAAATAGCGATGAGACACTGAAACCTCGACTGATCTGCGTTTTGCAACGCGGAGGTATTGAGACGCAGCAGGATGTTGCGGACTACGTACGCTGGGCTGCGGCACAAGGTGTTGAGGAGATTTGCTTCAAGGAGCTCTACGTTTCGACTAGCCTGGAGTCGGTGTATTATTCCAAAGCCAGCAATACCTTCAGCCAGCAGCATCATATACCGCTGTCTGTCGTGCTCAATTGGGCGAAGGCACAGTCTTTTGAACGATGCGCCGAGCTACCCTGGGGCGCGCCTGTCTTCTCGGGCAAGGTAGACGGTAAGCCGGTACGGGTAGCCGCCTACAGTGAGCCCAGTCTTTTCTGGGAGCGTTCCAAGGGCATCGCACGCAGTTGGAACGTGATGTCCGACGGCAGTGTCTTTGCTTCCCTGGAGGACAGAGCCAGCCGGATAGGGGTGCAGGGATGAACCTGGAAGCTTTTATAGCCTGGCGACGCGCCAAAGAAGGGGAGGCCTCCTGGCTATGCTGCGAAACGCGCCTGAGCAAATCTCTCGTGGCACTGCGTCCACCGGTGGCTCATCGCCCGACGCAGGTTCATCGCTGCGACCTTGCCCGACTTTGGCTCAAAAGAAGAGCGCTTTCGGACGCCGGCGCACTTTATTTGTGTGAGGGGGTGCGGCACGCTCTGGCCTTACTTTTTCATCAGTACGCCGAAGAGGGCTCCAAGGTGGCACTGCCTTCGGACGTCTACCCTGTTTATGGGAAGCTCGCGCAGGTGGCCGGAGTTTCAACGGTAGGTTTTGAGACCTTTCCTGGGTTTAACTTAAAGAAACTCCTGAGCGACCTTGAAGCCGCGGCGGTTCAGATTGTCGTCCTACCGAAGCCTCTTAAGTTGCAGGGACGGGACTGGTCCGCAGAGGATGTCACGCTGGCATGCGAATGGCTTCGCGAGGACCCCGCACGTCGCATCATTCTCGATGCGGTGTACTCCATGGGGCTTGCGTATTCTTCGGGGACTTTTTCGTTGCTGGAGAGCGATCAGGTCTTGCTGCTGGACTCTTTATCCAAAGGCTGGCTGCATGAGCAGGTGCTGGGGGCTGTGCTCGTGCCTGAGAAGGACGCTCAGCGTTATGCGTTCTTCAAGAACTTGCCTCCAAATGCTGAAAAGCTCGCATTAGCACAGAGTCTTCTCACCGAGGCCTCCGCGGTTCCGCAAGCCCTCGAAGCACAGCTCGAACGCTTAAGAGCGACCTTCTTTAAAGTCTTAGGCTACAAGGGCATTGAGGTGCCCGCGATAAGCCGAGGATATCTGCTGCCTGTGCATCAGAGCGTAGAGATTTTACTGAACACCCACGGAATGCTCGTGCTTCCTGCGAGTGTCTTTGGAAGTTCTCACGAAGACTGGTCTATCCTCAGCACACTGCCTGCTTTACGGGACAGGTAGCTTTAATCTAATTTTTAAATAGATTGAATCTATCTATATTGTTTAACAATTATGCTCTTCTGACGCTTATTGACAACGACTCAGGAGACTGCGAGTTTCAAGGATACTATCGATGAAATACAATTCTTCCCAATACTTACGAAGTCTAATCACTTCCGGCATTCTGTTTCTTTCTCCCGTAATCGCCCACGCCACACAGTATACCGTGACTAACATCGGTACGCTTGGCGGGACTACAGCTAGCGCGGATGGCATAAATTCATCAGGGGAGGTTACGGGTTGGTCCTATACCGCCTCTGGCAGTGAACATGCCTTTCTTTACAACAATGCCACCATGCAAGACCTTGGCGTAGTTGGAAACAACACAGGTAGTTTTGCTAATGGGCTTAATGACTCCGGGCAGGTGGTTGGCAAGTCTTTTGATTCTGCAGGCAATGGAATTGCTTTTATCTCAAGTGCCGGTCCGATGTCGAGTCTTGGTACACTGGGTGGCTTAAACAGTGCCGCGACTAGTATTAATGACTCAGGTAACGTTGTCGGATGGTCTGATAACACGGCGGGCAATATGGAAGCTTTCCTGTATTCCAATGGTGTCATGCAAGGACTCGGATTCCTCACCTCAGGCTCTTATAGTCTTGCTTCAGACATCAATAAGACAGGCCAGATTTCCGGTTGGGCTGAAAACAATGCGGGGCATATGGAGGCCTTTATTTACAGCAGTGGTTTGATGCAGGGTCTTGGTACGCTTGGAGGCATTAATAGCTATGCTTACGGATTGAATTCATCCGGTCAAGTTGTGGGACAAGCAGCCAATGCCGCGGGTAATGAACAAGCCTTTTTATATTCAAATGGTGTCATGCAAAACCTAGGGACACTTGGTGGTACATACGGTCTGGCCTATGCAATTAACTCTTCCGGGCAAATTGTCGGTGAATCCACTAACAGTTCCGGTAGTACGGATGCTTTTATCTACAACTCAGGAACCATGACCGACCTAAATTCTCTGATTGGCTCTTCCGCGTCTCTCTATACGCTCACCTCCGCGACCGCAATCAACGCCTCTGGACAAATTGCAGTCAATGGAATTGTGAAAGCTACAGGTCAAAATGCCGCATTTATATTGACGCCTGTGAGTAGTGCTTCTATTTCAGGAGTACCATCTCCTGCCACGACAGGTCTTCTTGGTCTTTCCTTACTTGGTTTTCTTCTTCTAAACAATAAACGTAAAAAAATTAGCCCATAGGCCCTGACTTAGCCCCCCAGACCTATTGAAAGACATGAGCTTTGTAACAGTTTTAACTTGTCAATTGTTCTAGAGCCTTAATCTCATCCGCCAGGGGGTCACAGAGCGCGTGCCTAAGCACATCGGCAATTTCGCGGTCATACTCAGCGTCCTGGGCTCTCAAGGCAAGCTGGACCGTGAGTCCGGCGGCGTAGACCGCTTTTAGTCGATACAGGGCTTTTGTAACGGCGGCCCTAACTTCAGTCTCTTTCGAAGGCACGGAACGTTTATGCGATCGCTTGGACATCTGTCCTCCACAGGCCTTGAAGGCCTAAACCTCATGAAGTGTACTGTGTTTTTGCTGAATGCATTGCAACAAAATTGTGTTTGTTTTTCTCAGAAACGATTTGAATAAACACAGTCCTAACATCAGAGTCTTTACTCGGCCTGCTTGTCCTGTCATGTAGTTTCAGAACTTATTTTTATGAACAAGGCACGCTCGATAAAAACAGCCCCTGTATTCAGGGGCTGATGAATTAAGCGTCGACCGGCTTTCTTCGAGAAAGCCATTCCTCGCGCGTGAGCAATAAGCGTTCGCGATAGCAGGCTACAATTTGGCTGAGGTCACAGCACCACACGTTCAACGGCTGTTCAACCTCCCGCATGGCACTGGGACCGACTTCCACTATGGAAAGCACACCCAGAACCTCTTGAATTTCATAAATGGTATCGGGTTTTAGGTTGTTACCTTTAAAACCAATACCCAGGATGAGCTCTACCGTGTCGGTTCCCTTACGTCCGGAACCTCGGGTAGATAGCCTGGCTAGAACCCTTGGAAAACGAGAACCTTCTTCGTTCCGAATGTCTTCTGCCGAAACAGTCTCACTCATGATCGTTGACCTATGCTTGGTGTTAGTACCGATGAGTATAGATAAACTCAGTTACGGGTTTTTTAGCAGGTTTCAATCGTTGCTAAAAAGGTGTATACTATTCAATTGCCTAAGGCTTTGTGCCTTTTTGGGATTAAACACAGTTTTTACGTTGTGAATTTTTAGCGAAATAGCACCCATGGACGCCATTTTAAAGTACCCTCGCACGCAGCATCTTCAGGGGTCGAGACTGCAGAAAGGGGATGAAGACTTAAGCCAGGTTCCTTACGTGGAACTCGCTGGTCGGTACATTGTTGTCGAAGAGAAGCTGGACGGGGCCAATAGTGGCATCCGCTTCGATGAACACGCGAACCTTCTGCTTCAAAGCCGCGGCCATTACCTGACCGGCGGGGCCCGGGAGCGGCATTTCAATTTACTGAAATCCTGGGCGTTTGCCCAGCAGGACGCGATGTTCGACATCCTCGGCTCCCGCTACCAGATGTATGGGGAGTGGATGTATGCCAAGCACACGGTTTTCTACGACCGACTGCCCCACTATTTCCTGGAGTTCGACATTCTGGACACCGAAAACGGAACGTTCCTCTCGACCGCGGCGCGGGAGGAGATGCTCGCGAACTCCCCCGTCGTCTCGGTGCCTGTGCTTTATGCCGGGGTCGCTCCGAAGCGGCTGGAGGACTTGCTTGCCTTCATTCGGCCGTCGCTTGCGAAGAGTGCGCAGTGGAAGACATCTTTGCTCAATGCTGCCGCTCACGCCGGCGTCGAGGGCGAGCGGGCGTTACGGGAGACCGAGGGCTCTGACCTTGCCGAAGGGCTGTACATCAAGGTCGAGTCCGGGCGAGAAGTCACGGACCGGCTGAAGTGGGTCCGTTCGGATTTCCTTCAGTGCATTGCCGATAACGACAGTCACTGGCACAGCCGGCCGATTATCGTCAACGGACTTGCCCCTGAGGTCGACCTGTTTGCGCCCAAGCCCGTCGTGGCCTGGCCGGCGGCGAGGACTGCGTAAGGACGCCGTCGTGGACGCTCTACTCTCCAGAGAGGATTTTAAACGTCTGGTATTTGCCGCCAGCGCGGGACGCTGTGTGCTGTGCGCCAAGCCGGCTTCGGCCGCACACCACATCATGGAGCGGAAACTCTTCTCGGACGGCGGATACCGGCTCTCGAACGGCGCTGCAGTGTGCGATGAGTGCCACTGGCGATGCGAGACAACTGAAGTTTCGGTAGCGCAGGTTCTCGCCGCCCGGGGGCTTGAATCCCCCTTGCTGCCCGAAGGGATGAGCGCGCATAAATCGTATGACAAATGGGGTAACGAGGTTCTTCCGGATGGAAGGCGTCTCCCTGGACCTCTCTTTGAGGACCCTGGGGTTCAAAAGGCGCTACGAAAAGGACGTGTTCTATGGAGATTTAATTCCTATGGCTGATACGACAGAAAAGTTCAACGACATTGACCCGATGGGGCGCTTTCTAACCGGGTCTCTCAAGATCGAGGTCTCTCCGGGCTTTAATAACCAGTGGCTTGAGGCGAGCATTGCGAGCCGGGAGGCAGATGACTCTGCCAGCGTAGACCTCAGTGTTGCAGACGCCAGGCGACTTCGCGATTGGCTGAACACAGTGTTGCCCGAGAGCCTCTCCAGCGGGGCTGACCGACCCTCGAAAGGTCAGTTAATTACACCAATAGTTTAAAGGGGTTCTCTATAAGTAACCTAAAAATCACTGCGTTTTAGGCTAGAAATAAACCATAAAACAGAACAAGTTTCCGCAAACCAACCAAAATCCTCTTCATCTGTGTCAAGCGCTCGTCGTAAAAACACCCTAGCATTAACAGCACTCGCTGTTTTTACATGCTTGCTGTCGGTATGGGCGGCTTCTTGCTGGGAATCCTCAGCGCTTGCTCAGGATATCAGGGGAAATATTGCCTTCAATGGTCGCGTCATAAAGACATTTTTAAACTCAGAGAAGAGCGCTAGACCTTTAAAGGGACCGGTGGCCTGTCAGCAACTTCGTACGGTCATAAACAGTAATTTTGAACATTGGGTTTCGGTCCGTTCTTTTGATAATAGGCCTATTGTAGACCATTCCATGGTGGCGTTCGAAGCCTTTCATGGAGATGTGTATGGACTTCAACTGGGGTGTTTCACTGAATCGTACGTGAGAGCACAATACCAGTATTTTATGACTACTGCGAAAAATGCAGACTTTGGACCGCATTCAGCGCAGTCAATTCTCTTCTCGTTGCCCCTGGATGTTTTTAGTCTTCCTCAGGGACTCAAAAGCGTCAACTCCTATACACGGCATCAATATCAACAGCTATTATCCCCCGAAGGCTTTCGTTGATTTTGTGCACCGCCAGTGAACTCAGTAAAGTGAGCTCTCCGGTCAAGGCCGCTCAATTGTGCGCAAAGACTCAAAATATCAGCGCGTAATTACCTTCTTTGTATTCCTGCGGCCGTAAACTTTCGCCGCTGAGCTTCAGACGCTGGCTGAGAAGATGAAGGTCATTCAGCAGTTAAAGGCCATCAAGGTCGCACAGGCTTCCATCCTTGAGTCGGCTACTCTCATGCCACAGCCTGTTCCATACAGCCTGTGACACGATTCACCGTAGACGCTTCACTTACGAGCACCACAGGAAGAGAGACACTCCCGTTGCGACCTCTCGTATCTTGCCGTCCGTTATCCAGGCCCTCACAGTCTGGAGATTGTAGCTGATTTGTGTGGGCACTGCGTAGGATCCGCAGGCCCTCAGCCGCAATACTTTGAGCTGCATTCACATCTCTGTCATGACGGGTGCCGCAGGCGCGGCAACACCATTCACGAGTGCGTAATTTAAGCTCTTGATTTATTGTGCCACAGACCGAGCAGGTCTTGCTGCTCGGAAAGTAGCGATTAATCACAATGAGTTCTCTGCCATACCACTGACACTTATAAGTCAGCTGTCGACGGAACTCACCGAACGCCGCATCCTGGACAAACCCGGCGAGCATGCCGCGTGCCAGACCCTTGACGCTCAAGTCTTCAATACAAATCACATCATTCTGGGTCACGAGCTCGGTAGTGAGCTCATGTAAAGTATTCTTTCGATAATCCGCAATCTTCTGATGCGCCTTCGCCAGGCGCACCCGAGCCCGTTGTCTTCGTTTCGAACCTTTCTGGGTGCGCGCGTGCGCCCTCTGACAGCGCTTCAGATAGCGCTGCTTGGCGCGCCACTTGCTGTGGTATTCCTTTTTCTCTCCGGTTGAGAGTGTGGCAAGAGTTGCAATACCAAGGTCCACACCCACCACCTTCCCGGTGCTCGGTAAGGGTTTGATATCAACCTCAGCCGTGAAAGACACGTAGTACTCACCGCTCGGCTCTCGGGTAAGCGTCACCATGGCAGGACCCGCCACGGGTGGTGGCTTCTTGCCGTCCTCGCGCGGTTTGCGCGGAGTAACAGTGTGCGTGATTTTGGGAAGGGCCTCGGCACAACACAGTGCACCAAGTTTCGGGAGCGACAGCGTGCCATTAGCCCACTTGGACGCACTCACATCCTGAAAGCGGATGCTTTCCCGGTTGCCGCGACGAGGGCGTTTGGGATATTTGGCGCGGCCGGCGAAGAAGTTGGAAAAGGCCGCGTCCTGGTCGCGCAGCGCCTGGGTGAAACACGTTGAAGGAATTTCGGTCAGCCATTCGTGTCCGGGTGTGTTTTTCCAGCCCGTGAGCATCGCGCTCAAGTTCGTGCCGGTCAGTTTGATCTTGTAATGTTCGTAGGCACTGGAGCGCAGATCGAGCGTATGGGATTTCAGCCATCGACACGCGCCGAAAATTCGGTTGAGCAATCGACGCTGTGTGCCTGAAGGATAGACACGCACGCGCCAGGCGCGAGTAACTGTGTTCTTTTGAGTGGCTTTGTTCTCCATTGTTCATTTTATAGGGAATTCCTTTTAAACCTCTGGTGCGCAGTTTCGGATGCGCTGCGTCAGAAACGAGTAGCCGACCGCACTCAACTGCCGCCAATCGTCCTGCTCGCGAGCGCTGCGCCTGCTTGTGGCGTCGAGCAAATGACTCAAGGTTGACGGGGTCGCTTTCGCTCCTGAAAGCTTCGGATGAAGGTTATGCCGCTGAGCTTCAGACGCTGGCTGAGAAGATGAAGGTCATTCAGCAGTTAAAGGCCATCAGCACTGGGTTGACCCCCCCAACGAGCTTATTGCCTGGAAGCGTGCACGAGCCCTTGAGCGAATGGCTAAGAATAAGCCCGTGGGCGTTCTGGTGAATACCCAATAAGTTATACCACTTCAACCAGGGAAGGCTCTCTTCCCTGGTTTCTTATTGGGACGGGTTTAAGGGGTTTTAGCTTAAGCGGACCCTTGGTTCAAATGCCCCTACCTCTCCCGTGTTTTTTGGCCGCGCATAAAAAACCTGCACCACTCGGGTACAGGCTGGATTGAATATGAACTAATAGGGTTTGAAAAACTCAGGTCGTTGCACCTTCTGCCTCAGTTTCCTTATCCCAGTCGCAGCTGTCTTGGTCCTCAATGAAAATGATCTTTGCGGCTACGACTTTTCCTTCCGAGTCCCTGCGCACACAGCAGCGATAGCTACCATCTCCATAGCCCGATAGTGTCACAGCACCGGAGTTTCCCTTAATGATCCCTCCGTGGAGCGTGCCGTAGCCGGTCAGATCGCAGAGCTCCCGATAAGCCATGTCACATTTAGCATCTTCTATAAATCGAGCGGCATCAAAAAATCCGCATTGTCCGGAGTCGACGTCGATATCAAAGCCTGAGTCTTCCCAGGCATCGGTATGTTCAAAGATGGACGACTCCTGTAACTCATGCCTTACCCTCAGTCCTTTGACACGAGTTCCCCAGTCAGTAGGACCAATAAGTGACTCAGCGTGCCAAAGACCCTCTATCGCGTCCATCGAACCCGTACACCAGGTCCCCGGGCTGTAGCACGGGTCTGAAACCAATAACTGAGACTGAGACAGCGTGAAACTGCCTAAATCCCACCATTCTGCTGGCATGCTCTTTAAGGATTCAATCAAGGCCTCTGTGCTGTCAAAATGCATTGACCCGAAGCTGATTTGCACCGGCCAGGGGCAGTCCAAGGTTTCGACGTCCACCCCAGAGAGTGCCAAGGCGAGAGCATCCCGATACCCTAGATTGTTGACACACTCCTGGATTAGCCAGCAGGCATGCGTAAGGGTAAAAGGTCCTTTTCTTATTGATGTCTTAAATACGCCGTTCTGATCGGTGCTGTGTTCCCAGTCTTTGACATCTAGTTCTGAAACGCGCACAAGGGCCGAGCTGTTTTTAATGACGCTCTCTGCCCTGGCGAGCGTTAATTTCATGGAGTCTACCGGCAGTTCGAGTGTTAAGCCAAGCGTATCCGCATTAGATTGTATGTCAATCTTTAAAGCGTTCATTCCTTGTCCTATTGTTCTCTGATTGTTCTTTTTGGTGTAGATACCATTTACCTTTTTAGAGCTTATTTAACCCATACCTTTCTCAAACACAACCTTTTGGCGTGTACTAAAGCTACTCCAGTAAATAAGACCTTTTTTATACACGAGTCGATTCGTTTCATCTTTCCCTTCACCGAATTTACCGCGTCCGTACATACCCCGGTCAACCCCATGGTTTCAGCGAAGTTTTCTAAGTTCTATACGCACGCCCAATATATCAGGCATATTAAAGCGATATGCCTCATATAAAGGGCAATTGCGTGATGTAATAAAAAGCCGAGGCGCAAGCCTCGGCTGTTTAAATTAGAAAGATCAAGAGGCGATTGCCTCTGATTGAACGTCTTTTATGGCCTGATTGACCCAATCTTTTGCCATTCTCGTGAACTCTTCAATCCATCCAACGGGCAACCCATGCTCTCGCCTGGGGTCCAAAAGATTGAAACAGCTGGTCGGCTCGTGCCCAAACCGATGTCCAACCTCATCGTGTTTTTCGAGTGATCCATTGAAAAACTCGACCTTACCTTCAAAGACATGAAACGTCACTACAGGCGATGTGCCCTCGTCGCTACGTTCTCCATCCATAAGCGTAACGTACAGGCCCAGAACCGGCCATCGCTTTGCAATTTGTGACCAGTCTTTTGCAACAGCTTCCACGCTGGGCCATTTACCAATGTTTTCTTCGAAATACACATATCCGTTAGGTCTGCACCATCCGTGCGGACCGAAGATGTAGGCTGAAGCGGCCCTCACCCGGCAATTTAACGTACCGGGTGCGCCACCGGCTAACCTCTGCACAGTACTGCAAGTGCTAAACGGATTACTGCCGGACTTGCCACAATACGGACAAAATGCTACAATAGTTTATCTTCAGTGAGCTATGATAACGAACGAGAATGAGCATGTCTGAGACCCGCTATTCGATTGAAAACTTCATCGCGGACTGTGAACAGCTTCTTAAGCGTAGCGCAGTGACGAAAAACGAGGTTGTCGGGGCGCACCTTCGCTCCGCCGCGCAGGTCTTCGAGTCCCCGGGCTTACTGTGAAAAGCGGCAGAGGTCAGGAACTTGAAATCGAAATCCACTACTTCTACAAGAGCGACCGTACGTCGGAAGAGTCCGTGATGAACAATCCTGTCGTCTGTCGGGACGAACAAGGGAATATCTATCGTACACACGGGGAGTGGCGCTACGCCAAACATCGCCTCCAGCGGCTTCTTGCTGGTGAGGCTCCCGCCGAGCCCATCCGCCTCGGTAAGGACGATGCCGGCTGGAGCGCAGGTATCGACTGAGCGCGGCTTTTTAAACACAGTCAGGCAGCACTCTTCAAACTATCAGCTCATAAGAATTTTCTTTGTTAAAGAGAAGCGCCCAAGAGTTTTACTCTTAGGCGCTTTTTAATATTGCGAGTGAACTAGGCCGACAGCGATTTATCTCTCAGACCTTTGACTGATAATCCTGACGAAGAAGAGCCCCAACTTGCGTTAAGGTATCTTTAACGTCTTTTTTGTCTGCCACGACCACATAGTCCGACCATGGCACCCGTGCCTTCTCGACATAATGCTCGGCCACTGAGAGCGCGCCAGCGCAGGCTCTGAGCAATTTAGTACGAGTGACCAGACCTTCAGTGGCTGCATTCCGACAGCTGTTGGCTTCTTCCAGTGCTTGTTCGAGCAACTCAATTCGTTTTGTCTGCTGCTCGATCAAGCTTGCCGCCTCCGCACACACAGGCCGATCTCGATTCTTCCTCATACGCAAACGCGCCACAAGTACTTTGGTGCTCAAGTTCATCCTATTTCCTTCTTTTTGATTGTACCTAAATACGTATAAGCACAAGATATGAAGTTCAGGCTGGCGGAACTTTGTACAATAAGAATGATATCTGACGCGTTTAGGGCCTGTTTTTCGTACTAATTTCTTGCAGTCCTTAAGGGAAATAAGGTTCTTGGGTAGTTCTCTATACTAGGCAGGGCCCTATTGCATCGGGTAGTTATTTTTTAGACGCAGCTTTTAAACAGGATGAGCAGCATGATGAGTTCTACGGAAACTACGGCGGCAGTCAAGCCGGGCAGTGTCATTTGCTTTTGTGACGAGTACTTTGAGGTGCTGGCCAACCATGGCTCAAGCGGCAAGGTTAAAGAGCTCGCTGGTGATCTGGTCATTGAGCCTTTTTATTGGCACTTTGAGGGAGAGGCGTGCACGGTGGTTCCTCACGAGGAACCCTGCGCGCTGAAAGCGCGTCATAAGAGTGCCTAAACAGCACCCTGACGCAGAATATGCTATAATTTCAATAGCCTCCAGTATTCGGAGGCTATTCTTATATTACAAAAATTAGTTGAAATGAGTTGAGCGGGGATGAAACCGTACGCGGTCTTAAAAACTTTGCTTCCAGAGACAGGTCAGCCTATTGACTGGCCGGCGGTGTGCGCCTGCGTGCCAGAGCTCGAACCCCTGGGGGCGTCGCTTCAGGACCCTGTCCATCATCAGGAAGGGGATGTGCTTACGCACACCCGCATGGTCATCGACTCACTCTGTGCTCTCTCGTTTTATCAGGCGGCAAGCCCCGAGCGTCGTTTCGTCATGTTCTATGCGGCGCTCCTGCATGATATTGCCAAGACCTCCTGTGCCGTCAAGACCGGGGAGCGCATCAGCAATCCGGGTCACTCTCGTCGAGGGGCCATCGATGCAAGGGCCATGCTGTGGCGCGCGGGGGTTCCGTTTTCACTCCGGGAAGACATCTGTCGCATCATTCTCAATCACCAGGTTCCCTTCTTTGCCATCAACGGAACGCGCAGCGGGGAGTCCTGTGAGTACCTCGTACGAAAGCTCTCCTGGGAGCTTTCCTGTGTGGCAGAACTGGCCGCAGTGGCGGAGGCGGATATCAGGGGTCGTATCTGCGAGGATACCCGCAAGACTCTGGATAATATCGAGCTGTTCAGAGAACTTGCCCGGGAAGAGGGCTGCTATGAAGGGGCGAGAGGGTCTGCCGACCCCTATACCCGCTTCTTGTATGCCAAAAGCAGAGGAACCATTGCGCTGGATTATCCGTTCTACCAGGAAAAAGGCTCTTCGGTCATTGTACTATCCGGCCTGCCGGCTTCAGGCAAGAACACGTGGGTCAGCGCACATGCCAAGGGGCTGCCCGTGGTTTCCTTCGATGATGCCAAGGAAGAGCTTGGTTTGACGCACCGGGACAATGCTGGAGCTGCGGTGCAGCTTGCTCTTGAGCGGGCACGGGAGTGCCTGCGTAAAGGAGCTCCCTTTGTATGGAATGCGACGCATCTGTCGACACAGATGCGCGACAAGACACTCTCTTTGCTGCACGACTATCATGCCGATGTGCGTATTGTCTATCTGGAGTGCGCGCCTTCTGAGCTATTCTCAAGAAATGCCAAACGGGATACAACTCTGACCAACCAGGCACTTGAGAAAATGCTCTTTCGCTGGGAGGTGCCTCTTCCCACAGAAGCACCGCACGTCGACTATCTCATTCAGAATAACTGAACAAACTTCTCCGATTTGAACTTATCCGGAGCAAATTCCGGTCTATATACTGTGTGTGATTCACTTTATCACTGGATTTGATGCATGACTTTTAGCGCCTTAACGACCCTGACTCATCAGGATATTTCAGCGGAGCCTGTTTTGCCCTCGGATGACATGCGACTGACGAGCACGGAGCACCTGGTTGAGATTAAAACGGTTTTCGGTCGAGCTACTCACAGGCTGTGCACTCTTTTTGATATCTCCCGAGAGACGCTGTCCAAGTGGCTCGACGGTAGCGAACAACCCGATACCGCTTACGACAAATTGCTGTATGAACTCGCCGTCGCCTCACGCGTATTTCTGGCCTCAGGCATTCATCCTACGAATGCCATGTTCGATAGAACCGTTTTCAGGGGTGAGACTTTTCTTCAATTGTTGCACCAAGGAGAGAGCGGTGCGACCGTGGCTGAGCGGTTAGTACGTATTCTGCAGCGGGATGCACGGTCGAACGCAAAACTGGATGCGTTGCTTCAAGAGAATTACAAACGCTCAGTTAAATATCAAGATCTCAACCCGGATGATTTTGGAGCTCCCGCCTTCGAAGAGGACGACCATATCTAGGGAGGTATGCTATAATAGAGCATCGGTTTAAATTGCACCTTTAGAGAATAAAACAATGAAAAAGGTTGTGACTAAAAAAGGGACTTCGGCATCTAAGTCTTCCAAAGACAAAGCATTGAAGCCGAGTCGGCTTGTGACCGCGGCGACCTTCAAGGCCGAGGATGAAATGCTCCCAGCACTGATGGAGGTTCGGATTCCGGAGGCGCTCATTCGCCGCGTGGCCGCCTTAAGTGCCTGGTGCGTAAAGCTCGGTGCGTTTGCTATTGAAGATAAGCCACAGAATCTCGACGTCTTTTGGCTATGCCCTGATGAAGATGAATGCCTGGACCTGGCGACGTCCCTGCTCAAAATCAGTGGTGACGAGCTCATCGTCGACACTGAAGCAGGCTCTGGACCTGTCAGTACTACCATCCCGCTTTCCGCACTTTTTGCCTTGAGCGAAGGACGAAAACTTCGTAAAGGCACAGGCGTTGTTGAAATCCGAGGAGATATTGCCTTTTACGCCGAGACGAGCCGAGCGCTTCGGATACTGCTCAAGACTTATATCGAATCTCAGAAATGGTCGCAAAGCCAAGACTGAGATGCTCGACACAGCAGTTTATTTTTCCTGAACCTATCCTGATTTGACCTGCATGGCAAAATTTGTGGTCTGGGTGTGTTGCACAATAGCGCGCCATGGCTATACTGGTGATGACTAAAAATAAAAAGAACGACAGGGATTGGTCTAAAATTGACGCAGCCCATGCCCGCAGAGGTGAGCTGCTCACGGTGGTCTTTG